>Ga0209542_10003077_pt1 | contig 36239 bp, 24 predicted proteins | sample RifCSPhighO2_01_FD_184028 | JGI IMG/M metagenome (GOLD analysis project Ga0209542, IMG submission 184028) | Soil microbial communities from Rifle, Colorado - Rifle CSP2_plank highO2_0.1 (SPAdes) (version 2) | ecosystem: Environmental > Terrestrial > Deep subsurface > Rock core/Sediment ...
TGGCCAGGGTGTTGCTGGGCAGTGACAGTAATTTCCGGGAGAGTTCCAAAGTATCAATAATCTTATTTTCCGGTTGGGGCCATTTGAACTTTTTAGTATAATAAAGGATGAACAGCCAATCAAATTCCCTGATGTTATGGCCGACCACAATTGAATTGCCTAAGAATTCCAAAAACTTTTTAATGACCTTATCAATGTTCTCGCCGTTGACCAGCAAATAAACTTCATTAAGGCCATGCACTCTTTCCGCTTCCAAAGGAATTGATTTTGTTGGCTGGGCCAAAAGCTCCAAGCGGCCGATAATTTCCTGACCCTTTAATTTAAGGGCGGCAATTTCCAAGACATCATCCTTTTCCGGATTAAGGCCCGAGGTCTCCACGTCAAAAACTGTGAACTCGGTAGTTAGAAATTTTTCATACTTATTAGTCATACTTTAACATCTTAAAATAAACATCGCTTATTGGCAAATTAGTCCAAATGTAAAAGGTAAAGTGAAAAATTCAAAATAACAATCCAAAATTAAAAATAACTGCCCAAAGGGTAGGCTACCAAAATTTTACATTTTGATTTTTGCATTTTGCGTTAAAAAATGTTAGAAAGATTAGGTAACTTTTTATAATTATCCTGACTAAATTAAATTATGTCGTTTGCTATAGGTATCGTCGGCCTGCCTAATGTCGGCAAATCAACGCTTTTTAAGGCCTTAACCAAAAAACAGGTTGATACTGCCAATTATCCTTTTTGCACCATCGATCCCAACATTGGCGTGGTAGCCGTGCCCGATGAGCGGCTGGCCAAATTAGCCAAAGTTTCCGATTCAATCAAAATCGTTCCCACCACCATTGAGTTTGTTGATATCGCCGGCTTAGTGGCTGGCGCCCACCAGGGCGAGGGTTTGGGCAATAAATTTTTAGCCAATATTAGAAACACCGACGCTATCATCCAGGTTTTAAGGGATTTCAGTGATCCTAATGTCACCCACGTCCAAGGCCAGGTTGATCCCGAGTCCGATAAAGAAACCATTAATCTGGAACTGATTTTTACCGATTTGCAAACAGTTGATAATCGCTTTAGTAAAAATGAAAAATTGACCAAAGGTGATAAAAATAATGTAGAGACGTTACGCGCAACGTCTCTACAACCGATTTTGGAGAAATTAAAAAACGGCCTGGAAGCTGGCCAATTAGCTATTGAGGTTATTACCAATGAAGAAGAAAAATTATTAATTAAGGACTTGAATCTTTTGACACTCAAGCCGATGATTTATGTCTTGAATGTTGATGAGAGTTATTTCTCTTTAGGCGCCAAACTGGCTAATGATTATCTGCCGATTTCGGCTAAAATTGAGGCCGAGATAGCTGACCTTAACCCGGAAGAAGCTGAAAAATTCCTAAAAGAATTGGACTTGGATTCATCCGGACTTGACAAATTAATAAAAAAGTCATATAATACCTTAAAGCTGATTACTTTCTTTACTTCCGGCCGAGAAGAAACTAAGGCCTGGACAGTTAAAAAAGGATCTAAAGCGCCACTAGCGGCTGGCGTTATTCACACTGATTTTGAAAAAGGTTTCATCAGAGCTGAAGTGATTAATTGGCAGGACTTTGTCAATAATCAAGGTGAAGTCAAAGCCAGAGAAAAAGGCCTAATGCGCTTGGAAGGCAAAGATTATGTCATCCAAGACGGCGATGTCTGCCACTTCCGTTTTGCCAGTTAACTATAAACTAATACTATGAACGACGACGTTAGATTTAAAATTTTAATTTATACCATGGTGCTGTTATTTGCAGTGGCCATTATTGGCCTTTGGGAGAGCTTTATCAAGCCCTTGATCGGCTTTTTCACTGACTATATCAGTTTTGTCTAATAAACAGCCGGCTAATTTTTAGATAAAAAAGAAACTCCCGAGTTGGGAGTTTTTTTAATAGGCAAAATGATTTTCAGGTCGTATCATATTCATGTCCACAACTTCCACATTTATGTATGTGGACGCGATCCATGCCATATAATTCTCTATGATCGTATTCCATTCGGCCGCCACACTTACGGCAGACCTGCCAAGGAAAACCTTTTAGTGGTTTGCGCGCTTTACAAGTTAGACAATGAAATTCTTTTATAACATCACCACCTCGATCCCTACCATCAGCCCTGGGTGAAAAATTGGGATCATACTCCATAACTTTTTCCCAGGCATGCTGGCATTCTTTTTGCAATTTTTTTATCTTGGCATATAAAGCGGCTGACATCTGATTAATTTGTTCCGCTTGTCCCCATAATACTTGAGGGGTATTAACTTGTTCAAACATGCCTCTCTCCTTGTCGGGATTGGTTGAAACTATTCTAAATGAGCAAATTTACTAATAATATCTTATCATAGACAAGAATCTGCGTCAACATCCTGACTTCACCTTTTAATCCAAGAAAATATTTCAAACTTCCCCATTCCTTAAATCCCTACTTTAGGCAGACTGTTTTTTGGCGGCTAGCTCATAAACGTTTTTTAAGAGGCCAGCGACAGTCAGCGGCCCGACTCCGCCCGGCACCGGCGAAACAAAAGCCGCTTTATCTTTAACTCCCCCATCAACATCGCCGACAACTCGGCCGTCTATTTTATTAATGCCCACATCAATGACAATAGCGCCGTCCTTGACCATTTCTTTTTTTAGCGACTGGGCCTGGCCTAAGGCGATTATAATAATGTCGTAATTATTGGCATCAGCTGGAATATCAGAATTGGTGGCAATATCATCAATATTTAAATCAGCCAAATATTTTTTCATCTTATCGGTATAAATATCGCATTTGGCGATAACTAAAGTTTTTTTGTTTTTCAAATCCTCTTTAGTGGCTTTTAAAAGCTCCGTGATCGCCGCAATAGTCGGCGGGACGACTTTATCTTTCTCACCATTGGAAAAAAAACCGTCAACATCTTTGTTTCTACTTATAACATCCAAGATTGTTTGGGTCTGATAATCATCAGGCAAAGGCAGCTGCAATAAAATGCCGTCAACATCCTGATCAGCATTTAAAAAATCTATCAAGTCAATTAATTTTTCCTGGCCGATATCTTGGGGGCACAGATATTTATGGAAATTAATGCCCACTGCCAGGCAAGCTTTGGCCTTGAGCTTGATGTAAGTGGCCGAGGCCTCGTTATCGCCAACTAAAACCGCCGCTAGTCCCGGTTTTTTATCCATGGCAAATATTTTCTTAGCTAAATCCGATTTTAAGTTGTCGGCCAGTTCCTGGCCGTTTAATATTTTAGCTGGCATAAAATGAATTCTCGGCGGTCTAAAGACCGCCGTATCTAGCGATCTTCGTCCTGTTGTTTTATGTAATTTATTATGATTTCTTCATTGACCACACTGTGCGTTGAAACAAAATAGCCATCGGCCCAGAAACTATCACCCCAGAGAAACTCTTCCAATTCTGGAAATTCTTGACGAATTATTCTGGAACTACCACCCTTGATTAAACACATGATTTCAGCAGGAGAATATCTGGGTTTGGCAGAGAGCAAAAGATGAACGTGATCGGGTTGGATTGACATTTCAATGATTTCAAATTGGTTCACATCTGCGCAGTCTCGAAATAGCTTATTTATTCTACCTTTGATTTTTCCAACCAGTACTCTCTTGCGATATTTAGGAATCCAGACAAAATGGTATTGGATATCATAAGTAGCGTTGAAAGTAGTCTTTTTCATGCCAATATTCTATCATAACCTCGCTTCGCTCGGAAAGGTGTCGCATTCATCTCCCGCTTTAAAAAGCGGGAGTATTCTGCGACATAAAATAAATAATTTTTAATTTCAAATTTCAAATTTCTAATGAATTTTTAATAATTTAATTTTTAAATTAAGTATAAAAATTTAAAATTCTAATTTCAAAATTGATTCAAAATTAAAAATTCATAATTTAAAATTTTGATATACAGGAAATCTTTTGGTTAATTTAAAAACATCCTTCTTAATTTTTGATTTCAATTTTTTATTATTAGGATTTTTTAAAATATCAGCAATCCACTTACCGATTATTTTCATTTCCTTGTCTTTTAAGCCCCGAGTAGTCAAAGCCGGCGTGCCTATTCTAATGCCTGATGGGTTTAGAGGCATAGCCGGATCATAAGGAATCATATTAGCATTGGTATAAATACCAGCTTCGGCCAGGACCTCGGCGCCAACTTTGCCGGAAATATTCAAATTGCGGCAATCAATTAAGATTAAATGATTTTCAGTGCTGTCAGCTATTAATTTTAAACCATTGGACTTTAGGGTTTCGGCCAACACTTGGGCGTTTTTAACTGTCTGGATCTGGTCTTTTTTAAATTGTGAAGTTTGCGCTTCAATAAAAGCGATGGCTTTGCCGGCAATGATATTTTCTAAGGGACCGCCTTGTAAACCGGGGAAAATCGCCTTATCAATATTTTTAGCTAATTCTTTTTTGCAAATTATGATAGCGCCTCTTGGTCCCCGCAAAGTTTTGTGAGTGGTAGTGGTAACCACATCAGCTTCCGGAAAAGGCGAGGGATGGGCGCCAGCGATTATCAGCCCGGCTACATGGGAAATATCGGCCAAGTGATAAGCCCCGACACTTTTGGCAATTTGTGAAAATTTCTTAAAATTTATTTGTTGAGTGTAGGCGGTAGCGCCAGAGACAATCATTTTCGGTTTTTCCCTTTTGGCAATCCTTAAAATCTCTTGGTAATCAAACTTATGGGTTTTGGGATCAACACTATAATGGGAAAATTCAAACAGTCGGCCGGAAAAGTTGACTTTAGAGCCGTGGGTCAAGTGGCCGCCGGCGCCAAGATCCAGTGCTAATATTTTATCGCCCGGTTTTAAGAGTCCTAAATAAACCGCCAGGTTGGCTGAAGAGCCGGAATGGGGCTGGACATTGGCTTGCCACTTATCTGCCGATAATTTAAACATTTTTAAGGCCGCTTCTTTAGCGATGTTTTCAATTTTATCAATGAATTCGTTGCCGGTGTAATACCGCTTGCCCGGATAACCTTCGCTGTATTTATTGGACAGCGGTGTGCCAATGGCCTCTAAGACATCAGGCGAAGCATAATTTTCACTGGCAATCATAACCAAACCCTGTTGCTGGCGGGTAATTTCCTGCTGAATTAATTTTTTTACCCCGTTAAATAATTTCGCCTTGGGTGAAATTACCGCTTGGCGGTATTTAACAGGACGAACCTCGTTTTTAGTCATAGTTTTATGATAGCTAAAAAAGTATTTTTATGCCACTTTTGGTCTTTAAGATAACTCCTTAACCATATAAGTCCCCTCTAATTTATAACCGAATTTCTCATAATATTTCCTTGCGCCCACACCAGCAATGACCGCTATTTTTTTTATTTTTTTTCTGCTAACAATATTTTCCGCTTCTTTCAATAATTTTTTGCCCAAACCCAAATGCTGGACATCGCCTTTGGCACCAATTTCGGTCAGTTCGCCATAAGTGTGAAGTTCTCTAATTAGCGCCGCGCCTTTTAGTTCAGCAATAAAATTATTGTTAATCTTATCATTTATCCTCAAGCGCAAGAAAGCGTAAAGGGCTTTCTCATCGGCTGACTCATAACTTAAAAAATATTCAGTGCCACCGCTGGCTGGGTAAGTCCTGATGTTTAATTTTAAATTGCTGACTCCTTTAACCTGTTCTTGCCTGGTAACTTCGCGGCATCTGATGCAACGACAAACCCAGCCCTCGTCTTTGGCTTGGTCGGCTAACAGTTGGCGCAGGTTGGTAATTTTATTGCCAGCGGAAATGCTTTCTTTAGGAATATCCCTAACCAAACGAGTAATACGCACATATTCAGGAGTGATTTTTTTAATATCAACCAACAGCCGACGTAGCTGTTTAGCGCTGTAGGGCTTATACTTTCCCTTTTTCCATAAATTATAAAGTTCAGCCTTTTCATTGACCACACAAGGATAAATCTTGACCATATCCGGACAAAAGTCGGAGTGGGTATAAATTTTTTTAAACATCGCCAAGTCCTTGGCTGGAGTGGCAGTCGGCAGATCCAGCATCAGATGCAAATTAACTTTAAAGCCAGCTTCTTTGAGTAATCTTAAGGCCTTGATGCTTCGTTCGACCTTATGCCCTCTTTTATTGAAGGCCAGTATCTTATTATCAATGTGCTGGACGCCCAATTCCACCCGCGTACAGCCCAATTCCCTCATTCTAATCAATTCTTTTTCGCTTATATAATCAGGGCGGGTTTCCAAAGTCAAGCCGATGCAGCGATGCTTGGCATTCTCGTTTATTTTTTGCGCGGTTGATAAAGTTTTTGACGGCCGGCCGTTTAAGGCCTCAAAGCATCTTTTGATATACCAATTTTGATATTGATGGTCCAAGACCGACCAGGTGCCGCCAATGACAATTAATTCCACTTTATCGGTTTTATGACCATTGGCCTTCAAGGCCCTTAGTCGCATTTTAATCTGGCGGTAAGGATCAAAGTCATTTAAAATGGCGCGCATCACTGCCGGCTCATTGGCCAGATAGCTCTTGGGCATCTTAACTTCGGTCGGACAAAAAAGGCATTCACCCGGACATGGGTAGGGCTTGGTTAAAACCGTAATCACCGCCACCCCCGAAAGAGTCCGCACCGCTCTTTTGGTCAATAATTTTTCCAAAACGCTGCTGGATTTTATTTTTTTATTTTTAAGCAAACTGTGATAAGCTAAAAGCAATTGGGATTTTTCTGGCAATGGCTGGCTAAACTGGCTGGCTTCAGCTCTAACCACAGCTGCCAGCTCTTTATAAGAACTGGGCTGGGCAAGAACTAAAGCTTTGATTATTTTTTGCAATTGAATTTTGGTCATAAATATATGGAAGAAAAAACAGTAAAGGAAATTTTAAAATCCACTTCGGATATTTACAATAAAATCGCTCCCGACTTTTACCAGACCCGCCAAAAGCCCTGGCCGGTTTTGGCTTGGCTAAAATCTTATGTGATTAAGGCCAGTAATGTTGTTGATTTGGGCTGCGGTAGCGGACGCCTGTCGGAATTAGTTGAAGACAGCCAAAATTATTTAGGCCTGGATAATTCTAATCAGCTGATAAAAATTGCCAAGAATAATTATTCTAACAGAAAAAACTTAAATTTTCAAGTCCAAGACATTCTGGCTTATCAATTGCCGGAAAATAATTTTGATCTGGCCTTGCTAATAGCGGTTTTACATCATCTGCCTACTACCGAACTTAGATTAAAAATCTTAAAAAATATCCATCGGTCTTTAAAAAATAATGGCCGGTTAATAATCACGGTCTGGAATTTGTGGCAAAAAGATTATCGCCGATATTTGTTTAATTATAAGTTAAAGCTTATTAAATATAAACTCTGGTCTTTTAATGATGCTTTCATTCCTTGGCAAAAAAAAGAATTCAGATATGTCCACTCCTTTAGCCGAAAGGAATTAAAAAAACTGCTGGAAGTAGTTGGCTTTAAAGTAAAAGAAATATTTTATGAATACCAGGGACAACCAACTTCCCGGCTGAAAGGCAAGAATTTAATAGCGATTACCGAAAAAATAAATGCTGATTAAGTTTAAGTTTTATCGGAAAAATGTTAAAATCAAATTATGAAATATCTTTTTTCTGTCATTGCGAACCGGCCGGCCAACCAGCAGGCGCAGTGAAACAATCCCATCTGATACAAATATGAGATTACTTCGTCCGCTTCGCTCTCCTGCCTGCCGGCCGGCAGGCTCGCAATGACAAATTAAAAAAATTAGTGAATTAAAATATTAATGGCAAAAATCAAGCCGGAAATTTTTAAAGAATACGATATTAGAGGCAAGTATCCCAAGGAGCTGGATCAGAAAACCGCTTATCTTTTGGGCCGAGCTTTTGTTTTATCTTTGAAAGCTAAAACTATTGCTGTTGGTCTTGACCGCCGGCCAGAATCGGCTTTAATTTTGCCGGCTTTTTTGAAAGGCGTTAAAGATGCCGGTGGTCGAATTTTTGACTTGGGTATTAACAGCACGCCGGCGATATTTCTTGCCATCTTTATTAAAAAATTAGACGGCGGCGTTTCTCTGACGGCCTCGCATAACCCAGTTGGCTATGCCGGCTTGAAATTAGCTGACAAAAACGGCTCACTTTTAGGGCTTAATACGGGACTAAAAAAAATCTGGCAACTGGCCGAAAAAATAACTCCGCCTAAAATTAAAAAATTCCCGCCGGTGCCCACCGCTAAAATTGATATCGCCCAGGCCTATTACCAATTGGCTGCTAAAATTGTTGATTTAAAAACCATCAGGGGTTTTAAAATTGTTTTAGACGCCAGCAATGGCTCGGGCGCTCGGCTGGCCGATTATTTTTTTGTCCGATTGCACTCTAAAATAATTAAAATGAATTTTAAGGCCGGTGATAGATTTCCTGACCATAACCTTAATCCGATGCTGGCCATCAATCAGAAACCAGCCAAAGAAGCAGTTAAAAAACAGGCCGGCGATTTGGGAGTAATTTTTGACGGCGATGGCGACCGCTGCCTCTTTATTGATGAGATAGGAAACTTGGTTAATCCTTATTATTTAAATTGCTTATTGGCGGAATTAATCTTAAAAAAATATCCCAGAATCAATATAGTTATTGATGCCAGATTGCAACTGGGCTTAAAAGAAGTGATAAATCACGCTGGCGGCCGGCCGCTTGTCAGTCGCGCCGGTTATGCCAATATCGTTAAATTAATGCAAGAGAAAAAAGCGTTCTTTGGCTGTGAAAACTCCGGCCATTATTTTTTTAATTTCCGTCTAATTGACAAGAAGAAAAACTATGTTTTTGGCGATGCTATTATGCCCATACTCCTGATTCTGGAATATTTAAAAGAAAATAATCTTTCTCTATCTTCGGCCGTTGCTAAATTCAAAAAGAAATATCTGATATCGGGAGAAATCAATTATCAAAAAAATAATTTGGTTGGTTTAGAAAAAAAATTGATCAAAAAATATTCTCAACAGAAAACTAACCGCTTAGACGGACTGTCAATTTATGACCCCAATTGGTTTATTAACATCCGCTCCTCTAAAACCGAACCCTTAATCAGATTGAATATTGAAGCTAAAAATAAAAAGACCTTAAATAAAATAAAAAAAGAGGCAGTTGCCCTTATTAAATAACTATTTAAAAAAATCCGCTCCGCTTCAGCCAGTTGGCAGAAAATCAGAGCGGTTTTTATTTTTCTAATTGTTTAAAAGCCATTTCGAGTGTGGCCTGCAAATCCACCCTTAGCCGGTTAGAAATTATTTTGACTGATTCTTCTTTATTATCAGTCAATAAATCCTTAATTTCAATCGGTTGGCCGATAACTATGGCTACGTGCTTGAATAACCTGGGAAATTTTTTGCCAATCGGCAAAATATCTTCCACTCCCCTAATGGCTACCGGCAGAACCACACCCTGGGCTTCACAAGCCAGAACAGCAGCTCCTCGACGCCAAGTGTTTAACTGGCCGGATTTTGGCTGGCGACTTCTACCACCTTCGGGAAAAATCATCATTGAGCCATTTTGTAATTTATCAACCAGCAGATCCAATTTTCCAATAAAATCACCGCTGCCTCGGTTGATAGGGATGCATTTGGACAAGTCGCACAGCAGAGTGAGCAGGCAATGTTGTTTCATAAAATTTCTCTCTTCCGGCAAATGCCAGGGAAATAAAGACGGCCGCACCATCACTTCCGGCCAATAAACGGCAAAAGTTAAAAACCAACTGTCAACCATCGTCAAGTGATTAGCAATAATCAAACAATTTTTCCTCCAAGGAACATTTTCCCGACCAATGATAATAGTCCGATTGCCAACCTTAATAAAGACCCAAAAAACCAAGCCAGTTAAAAATAAGATTAAATAAGAAATAACAGCTTTAATCTCATTTTTAAACACCACCGTTCACCTCCTTTTGTAAGGTACATTTTTAGATGTGATTAAAACTCTCTTTGCTCAACCAACACCGATTATTTTTTTGACTTCAGTTATAGTTTTAGAGGCGATAGCCTGCGCCTGACTCTGGCCGTCAGCTAAAACTTTATTGACATAATTTTCATTTTTCAGCAAGTCATTTTTGGTCTTCTGCCCAGCGGCAAAATGACGGCTGATACCTTCAGCCAGGACTCTTTTGGTCTCACTCATCTTAGCTGGATTAAATGGGCTTTTCATATCTTCACTAAAGGCCTCATAAATGGCTTGGAGGTTTTTTAGACCCTCTGAAGTGGTCGGGGCTTTTTTAATTTTACTAAAAATAGCGTCAAATGGTTCAGCTACTCCCAGCCAATGCTTGTCACCTAGCGATTTGGACATTTTCTTGGTCGGATCAGTTAAACTCATTATTCTGGCAGCTGGAGTCAAGAGCGGCTTGGTCTCCGGAAAATATTTGGTTTTATATTTATTGTTAAACCACCTGGCAATAGCCCGAGTCAGTTCAATATGCTGTATTTGGTCTTCGCCCACCGGTACAAATTGGCCATGATAAAGTAAAATATCAGCCGCCTGTAAAACCGGATAAGCAAATAAACCAAGATTAATATTTTTTATTTGTCGGCTGGCTTTATCCTTAAACTGAGTCATTCTTTCTAATTCCGAGATGGGAGTCACAGTATTAAAAATCCAAGCCAATTCTGTACAGGCCGGCACTTGTGACTGGACAAAAATAGTGCATTTTTTCGGGTCCAAACCGGCCGAGAGATAATCAATGGCTAAATTAAAAATTTGCTCTTTTTTTTCGCCTGGGTTATAGCTTTCAGTCAGAGAGTGGTAATCGGCAATGAAAAAGAAACAGTCGTATTGGCCGCTGTTTTGTATTTTAACCCAATTTTTCAAGGCCCCCAGATAATTGCCGATATGAAGTGGCCCGCTCGGCTGAATGCCGGAAACGACAACTGGTTTTTTCATAAAGCTATTTTATCAGCAAAATTTAGAAAAAGCAAACTAAAAAGATCTTTATTTCCAGAACCTGGCTCCTAATCACCTGCCTAAACTATCCACAGCCGGCTCTGGCCTTGACAATTATTTTTTTTATCCTATAATTGACTATAAAAGTTCTTTAGAAAACTTTAATTAATTAATAAGGATTAAAAGAAATGAAAATTTCTGCCTTACGCTTGCTTTATAAAAAGCAACAAGCGTGGGGACTGACAGCAAGTATTGACTTGTCTGGCTGCGACCATGAACTCATTCAATCGCCTCAAGCGATAAGAAATTTCGTTAAAAAAATGATTGCTACTATCGGTATGAAGACCCACGGTCCGATGCGTTTGGAAAGATTTGCCGAAGGACATTTAGAAGGTTATTCCGTGATGCAATTTCTGGAGACATCGTCTCTGACAATCCATTTTGACCATATGATCAAAGACCGGGCTTTTATTGATATTTTCAGTTGCCAGTTTTTTGACCCGAATCAGGCCGAGAAATTCGCTAAAAAATATTTTAAAGCTAAAAAATCAAAAGTAAAAACCATTATTCGTTATTAGATTTAATCAAAAGCCGGCAGCGCTAAAGCGCTGCCGGCTTTTGATTAAATTTATTTCCTCTATTTGAAAATTAACTTGGAGAATATATATTGACCGCCAACCTAATTACCGGTCTTATTTTTTTATGTTATAATAAATTAGCTTAACCAAATAATTATACTAACTATATCAAGGTATTCACTTATGCCATAATTAAAAGGCTTATTTAATTACTTATAAATAATATGAAAAAAATCATTCTAACCAAACAATATTATTTTACCAAGATATCCACCCTTAATAAGGTGATGATAACAATCACCACAGTTTTAATAATAGGCGGAATTTTAGTTTATGGTTATTTTATCAATAATAGTATTGATAAAAATCTTATAACCATCGCCACGGTTGCGCCACAGGCAGTTATCACTGACCCCAATACCGCCCAAGACGCTTGGTACCAAACCAACTACGCCAACCATAAATCCAAAGATGGCCAGCCCATCACTCTCACCCGCGGCTACGCGCCATTTCCCGTTTTCCTGGAGGGCTGGCAATCATTACCTAGAAATGAGATTATTGATTACGCTTGGGACTTTGGCGATAATAACGCTTATAACGGCAATCCTAATGAACTTCACGCCTTTAATGGCGCCCACATCTATGAACAGCCCGGTACCTACACAGCCAAACTGACTGTTAAAAATCGTAGTGGTCAGGTTTCAACGGCTTCAATTGAAATTACCGTCTTAGCGCCCGACAACTTAACCTATTATATTGACTCGGCGGTTGGTAACGATGCCAATGACGGCCTCTCGCCCCAGACAGCCTGGCAAACAGCCGATAAAGCGTTTGCCGGAGTAGCCGCCAAATTATACCAGCCCGGCGACCGAATTCTCTTCAAGCGCAGCCAAACATTTGAGGCGCAAAAAAGCTTTACCTTAGGCAATGTAGCCAGCCATTCTTACTCTTTTAGCGCTTACGGCGATGGCGCCAAACCGATTATCCAATATATGGGAACCAGCAGTAATCTCACTTACCTAAACGGCCTTACCCGAAGAGTCGGGCACATCGGTTTTGTTGACCTGAATTTTGAGGGCTTATCAAATAAAAGCACAGCTACCACCCAATATTTCAGCCAGCTGATCCATTTGGTTGGCGGCAATCGCAATTTTTTATTTTTAAGGGTTGAGGGTTATGACCCCTACAATTCCTTCATTAGCGCCGATGGCGTGCCGGATTCGCAATATCCTTCACCTTACCCGCACGGTTTATTCATTTTTGATTCAATTATTGCCAACCGCCAAGCAACCGCTCCTTTCACCAGCATCCAGCTCTATGCTTTGGCCGATCGCCTGGCTCTCGTCAATTCCACTCTTGACCAGTCAGGCAATCATGACGCCTATCTGCCTTATTTAAACAAAGCGCTTATTTATAATAATACTTTTTCCCGGCCAGCTTGCGGCCGAACTGCTTTGCGCCTAGATGGCGGCGATACCAAGCGCTTCACCAATAACGTGGCAATTGTTAGTAATCGTTTCCTGGGTTGGAGAGACAATCTAAGTTCAATAAGTGCCGGCTCGGGACGAGCCGGCGGTTCTCACAACTGCCCGGCTGGTTCTTCTGGTGTTCGCTATAATTTCAGTTTGGTGGAAATCGCTCCTAATGGCGCTTATGGCCCCCCTCACTACTCTTACTATAATTATTCGCCCTATAGCAGCGGTTGGTTTGATCCTATTAACGTTAACTTAGCTCCTAATTTAGACGGCGCTGGAACTTATGCGGGAAAAAAGTTAATAGCTAAAATTGAAGCGATTGATACGGTTAATTTAACAACCAAAATCTCCCTCTATACTACCGGAGCTACGCCAACCACTACCGGCCAATTAGTTTTAGGTCCGACGGCTGTCCCCAGTGGCAGGAATATCCGAGAATTCTTAAAAACAGCTGACAGTTCAGCTTTAATTTCTTCCAATGTGATGGCTAATATTGATAAAAGTACCGGCCAAGTAGCTCTGGAAACCACGCCTAAACTGATGAGTTCAGAATATATTACCTTAGAAAACAATGTCTTTACCAATGCTGAACGCTGGCTTAAAATCGTGGCTACCGATAATGTCACTGTCAGGAATAACCTTTTTATTTCTCCCACTAATTATACTTCCCGCCGCCTTGAAATCGGCGATGCCAGCTGGGAATGGCGGCCGATTCGCCATTTGAAAATAATCGGCAACACCTTTTTAACCAAATCAGCTGCCGGAGGAATTAATGCGCTGCTAAATATCAATTCGCCCGGAGATAATTGGCAGCGATTTTATTTTGACGGCTCGGCTTGCCCCCAGTGGAATAATGTTAATTTTGGCTGCGTCCATCAGGATCTGGTTTTTAAGGATAATATCATAGTTTTAGATACCAGTACTAACGCCGGTAAACTTAAAGTGGCTTATTTAGAAAATGACGGGTTATTATCAGCTATATCCTTTGGCAATAATATTTATTATGTCCCCGGTAATGAATCAGCGCTCTTCCAAAGCGATTCTAATTCTTATAATTTAACCGACTGGCAAACTAAATCCGGCGAAACCGGCAGTTTGACAGCCGATCCGAAATTGGTTAAAAGCTCAACTTACACTCATAGCACGACTGGAGGCTACCCGGCATCAGTAGCCGAGGGATTAATTGAAGTGTCTGGCTATATTGCCAATCTGCGTATTCTGGACTCTAACAGCCCAGCCATCAATCTTGATAAAAGCAGTGATTTCTTGGATTTATTGGCTTTTGACTTTAATCGTCTAACTCGCCCTTATAGCACAGGCCTTGACGCTGGCGCTTTTGAGCTTGATATCAATCTGCCGCCCGTTGCCCAAATAAATCTTTCAACTGCCGCTGGTCCAGCGCCACTGACAGTCAAATTTGACGGTTCGCTTTCAACCGATTCTGATGGTACGATTTCAGCTTATAATTGGGATTATGGCGATGGCCAGACCGGCAGCGGCCAGGTTACAACCCATACCTATAATAACTTCGGCACTTATCTAGCCGCTCTCACCGTTACCGACAATCGGGGAGCAACTGCTATGGCTACCACCACCATAGGCGTAACTGAAATTGAAATACCACCATCATCAACCGCCGCCCCGGCCGTGCTTCATCTTAAATTTGATGACGACCCAGCCGGAGGTGTTATTGACTCTTCAGTTTATAACCATTTAGCAACCGGCCAGGCCGTTAATCTTACCAGCGGTCAGCTGGGTGGAGCTTACGCTTTTACCAGCTCAGCCGGCTCCTATGTTTTAGTGCCCAATCACCCTACGCTTAACGCCACTAGTTCGCTTTCAATCGCGCTTTGGGTTAAGCCCACCAGCTGGAGCGGCAATCCGCGCCTGATGGAAAAAGGCACCACCGGCAAAGCCGATACCCAATACCGCCTCTACTCCAACAAAGGTAAAGATCTTATTTTCCAATTATCTGGCGTCAACTCTTCGGTCTCAATACCGCTGCCGCCAGTAGATGGCAAGTGGCACCATATTGCCGCCACTTACAGCGCCACCGAAAAACGGCTAAGAATTTACCTTGACGGCCAGGAGAAAAAAAATAGCTACGGTACCGGCAACATTGCTATTACTAGTGACCCGCTTTATATCGGCACCAAGAACGCCGCTAAAAACCCAAGTGATACTTTTAACGGCAGTCTTGACGATGTCCGCCTTTATAATCGGACTCTTTCCGCTGCTGAAGTAGCCGGTCTAGCCGCTAGCCAGGATCTGCCATAAACCAAGTTCTATTAGGGCTATTAAGATTCAATGAATTTGACTGCGGTCTTTAGACCGCAGTACCTGCCTGCCGGCAGGCAGGTCTGGGCAAATTCAGAATGACTAGTAGAGACGGGGCATGCCCCGTCTCTACTGCCGACAATATTTTTTCTCACACTGGCCTTCATCCCCTGGCTTAAAAGCCAGGGGTATTCGGCCAGCAACATTATAAAACCGCCCCGATGATACTCTGGGGCGGTTTTTGTTTTCCCAAAGATAAGGTTTCTTTATTAGAGTTAAAAATAATTATACTTCTATAATAACCGGTAAAATCATCGGGCGTTTCTCGGTTTTTTGAAACAAGAATTTACCAATCTCATTTCTTAGTTTCTCCCTGATAATCTGTTCATCTGGAGCGGTTTTGGGGTTATGGTCTTTTAATATCTTTCTGGCTTTTTGCCTGGTCATTTCAATTAATTTTTTATTTTCCTTCATATAAACAAAGCCGCGGGAAATTAAATCCGGGTTATGCACCAATTCTCCGGTTTTGCGAGAAATAGTGGCAATAATAACTAACATGCCATCAGCGGCCATCATCTGGCGGTCACGCAAAATAACATTATGACTGTCAGAAATACCTAAGCCGTCAACAAAAATATAATCAGTTATCGCCTTTTTGTTGCTTATCAGACCGCCTTTTTTACTAAATTCCATAATACTGCCGTTATTGGGCACAAAAATTCTGTCTTTTCTAAGGCCCAGTCCTTCGGCTAATTTGGCAGCTTCTCTTAATAGGTAATGATTAGCATAAACCGGAATATAATAATCCGGCTTGACGGTCTTTAAGAAGTAAGCGATATCATCGCGGTTGCCATGGCCGGAAACATGGATATCCATGATATTGCCGTGAATAACATTATCACACTGGCGGTATAAATTATCCTTCAGCCGCTGGATGGTTCTCTCGTTACCAGGAATAATTGACGAGGATAGAATAATGGTATCGTGTTTTTTCAATTTAATGGTCCGATGGCTGCCGTCAATTATTCGGGATAAAACCGCATTGCTTTCGCCCTGGGCGCCAGTGCATAAAACTATCACTTTATTGTCGGGATAATCCGCCACCTGGTCAATTTTAATAATGGTGCCTTTATGGGCTTTAATATAGCCGAGCTGTTGGGCAATTTCAACATTCATTTTCATGCTATAGCCGTCTAAAGCGACCTTTTTACCCATTTTTTGGGCAATATCAATAATCCAGCCGATTCTTTCAATCTGCGAGGAAAAGGTGCCGATAATCAAGCGCCCGGGGGCTTCAGTCATTATTTTAGTCAAATTTTTCTTCATCTCTTCACTGCTAACACTGGTTTTAGTATTAATAGCTCCCAAACTTTCCAACATTAATATTTTCGGCTTGGGTAAATTAGCCAAATAACGATAATCAATTAAAGAATGATTATTTTTATCCCTTTCCATCGTCCAATCGCCTGGATGAATAATCGTGCCATAAGGAGTTTTTAAGATAAGGCCGACCGCATCCATAATTGAATGCTCAATTTGAAAAAAACTGACTCCAAAAGCGCCAAGTTTCAATCTATCAGTAATTTTATTGACCAAAATGGTTTTTAACTTTTTAGAGCTATCTTTTTTATAATCTTCCAGCCGATGCTTGATCATGGCCAAAGTCATATTGCGACCGATGACCGTGGGATAACCTAATTTTTCCAACAAAATCGGAGCGGCGCCGATATGGTCTAAGTGGCCGTGAGAAAAAATAACGCCTCGGATATTTTTTTCCCGACCTTTTAAATAATCAATATTGGGAATAATATAATCAATGCCCGGCATGTCTTCTTCAGGAAACTGCAAACCCATATCTAAAATCACTATATCATCGCGATACTCAAAAATGGTCATATTGCGGCCGACTTCCTCACAACCGCCGATAGGAATAATCTTTAAAACATCCTCGCCTTTTCGGGCGCCCAAATGCTTGGCAGAAGTTGGTAATTGGGAACTTATCTTCTTTAAGTCAGTTGAAGGAGTTAAATTGGCATTACCCAAAATTTTATCCTGATAACTGGGAGTGGTGGTTGGAGAAGTTGGCTTTAATGGCTCACGGGCTAGCGGCCGGCTTTTGGAATAACGATCTGGCCGTTCCGGCCGGTGTTTGGAAAAAAAGCGGCCCCGAGATTTGATATGCTGGCGTCGGTTTTGGCTAGGCTGACGACTTTTTTCTTCATTGGTCATTTATTTAATGGTTAATAGCAGCTAGAAATAGCTGTCCAATTAAGGAAATTAATTAATTTAGAGATAATTTAATTATCTCTTGAGTCAGTTGCTTAACAACTGATGAGTTGTTTGATTCTGCGCCAAAGGCGTAACAAATGTCGGACAATCTGCCAGTGGCAGATTGGACGTTAACCCGTTTAAGTCCCTTGGTTTAAGATTTTCAAAACTATAGTTAATTGTTAATTGTTAAGAGTTATTATAGTGCCGAAGGTGGGACTTGAACCCACACAGGTTTCCCTATACGGCTCTGAACCGTACGTGTATACCAATTTCACCACTTCGGCGAATTTAGTCATAAAGTTAAAAGTTTTAAAGTTATAAAATCGATTAACTTTACAAACTTTATGGACTTTATAAATTTTTTAACTACTGCCAAACACGCTTAGTTTTTATAAACCATTGAGGCAAATCGGAAAAACGATCGGCCGGCACCGAGATGCTATTTAAGTTAAATCCCTGGATAATTTTATCCTGGGGGTAGGTATAGGTGGCATTAAAAAGAAATATGGCTGGTAATTCTTCAGCAACAATCTTTTGGAATTCTAAATACTTTTCTTTCCTCTCCTCCCAATCATTGGTCTTTCTGGCATCTTCTAATAATTTATCAACTTTTTTATTGGTAAAAACTGCTAAGTTCAGGCCGGGATATTCATTCTGCGAAGAATGCCAGAAAGGAAACGGGTCTGGATCAGCTCCTAAATTTTCGGCAAACAGCAAAGATTCATAATTGCGAGTATTAATCACCTCCTGCAAGACCTTGGATTTGTCAACAATGTCTAAATTAATGCTAAAACCGATCTGCTCCAAAGAGGCCTTGATCAGTTCGGCGGTTTTAACATTAACCAGCTGATCAACAGTTGTTAACTTCAATTCCAGATACCAATTTTTCTTCTGCCTGACTTGCTTGGTTAAGCCATCGCTGGTGGTAGTAGAAGTTAGCTGCCAGCCGTTATTTTCCAAGAGTTGGGCGGCTGCCAAGGGATCATAATTGTATTTTTTGATAGCCGGATTAATGCCTACTCCCGGCAAATTGGGACCGTCGGCCACTCGGCCTTCGCCATTAAAAATATCTCTAACTATAATTTCCTTATTGATAGCCAAAGCGATCGCCCGCCTAACATAATCGGCTTTTAAAAAATCATTGTTTTCTTGGTTGAAGAATAAGGCGGTGTACTGCGGCTGGTCCAGATAATGGTAATTCAAATTTTTATATTTCTCAAAATCATCATTGAATTCTTTAGGCAGATAAGCCAGGCCTTGAACATTTTTGCTTTTTAAAGCATCAACAGCCGAAGCAAAATCGCCGTAAAATTTAAAAATTATTTTATCTAAATATGGCTGATTGCCATAATAACCGGGATTTTTAATTAAAGTATAGGATTTAATCACGCCCGTCTTGTCTCTGGTGGATTTTTCAAATTGCCAGGCGCCAGTGCCAATAGGCGCTATATTAAGTTCCGTTAAATTAGCGTTAGCCGGTGAAATTGAATACCATAAATGCTCTGGTAAAATACCGAAAGTCAAAAGCCCTAAAAAAGGAGCAAAAGGTTCTTTTAAAGTGAAATTAACGGTGTTCTCATCTACCTTTTGCGCAATAATGCCTCGAAAGCTTCTGGACAGCGGGCTGTTAAATTCGGGATCCTGAATAGAAGCAATTGTAAATACTACGTCATCAGCATCAAATTTTTCGCTATCCTGCCAAAAAACATTTTTCTTCAAATAAAAAGTATAAGTCAGCTGATCACTGGAAACATCGTAACTTTCCGCCAGATCGGTAGTCAGCTGCCTATGCTCATCATATTTTAAAAGCCCAGAGAAGATCAGGCGGACTAGATCCCGATCAACATCGGTTTGAGCTAAAATGGGATTAACAAATCTGGGCGAACCAATCAAGCTCTCAATATATTCACCGCCGGGAGCGGGGACGGCAGTTGTGGCCAAAAAATAACCGGCAACGCCAAAAATCAGCCAAGCCGTAAAAGTAATAATAAATAAAATATTAGTTTGCCGGCGCTCTTGAGGCTTTAAGATTTTGGGCAGATAGCGTAATTGCCTCAGAGTCGGAAACTTTGATTTATTTAAAATACTCACCAATTGTCTATCCAAATGGTGCTGCTTTTGGAATTTCCTCAAGCTTTTTTTTTGGTAAGAAAAAAAATTGGTTATTTTTTCCCGCCAGTAAGATAATAGTTCCACATTTAGAATAAGATGTTGATGAAAGCTGTAATAAAAAATATTACCGCTAAGACGATAGTTAATTGAAATAAAACCTTTTCCACACTTCTTCTGGCGCGATAAACATTACCCTCGCCGCCAAAAGCGGCGCCTAAACCCGCACCTCGATTTTGGAGGACGATTACGGTAATCAGCGCTATAGCTACCACTATCTGAATAATGTCAATAATCATAATAAAATATTAATTAGCCGTTCTTAAAAGCACGGCTTTTAACCGGTTGACCTCCTTAACTTAGATTTAGCTTAAGTTATCTCTTATTGTTAATATGATATCACACCTTAAGAATAAAGTCAATGCCTAGTGGTATTGTAGTAACATACAATTAATATTAAAAGGTAATAATTTATTTGGATATGCTATAATTAACTCATATGTTGGAAAACCAGCCAATTAATCCACTTAACAATTATAACTATAACCAACCATTTCCAAGCTATAAAAAATGGTACCAAAAAAAATGGGGTCTGGCTATAATAGTTTTTATTATTATAGTTGTACTTTTGTTAAGTTTATTGGTAATATCAACTCCGGGCTTTTTAAAATCATCGGCTTCTGAAAGCGGTTTAATTATTGATAAAATTACCGCCGCCAATTTACTGGCCCAGACGCCTCAAAGACAATTGGCCGAAAAATTAGATCGGCCACATTTGGGTCAGGTCAACGCTAAACTGGTAATTGTGGAATTTTCTGATTTTCAATGTCCGGTTTGTCAGGCGGAATTTCCCATTATCCGAGAAGTGGTCTCCAAATACCAAAACCAAATACTTTATATTTACCGCCAATACCCGATTATTAATGAGAACTCGGCCCTGGTTTCACAGGCCTCACTCTGCGCTCATGAACAAGATAAATTCTGGGCAATGCATGATCGGCTATTTTTAAATCCCAGCAGTGAGTATTCAACTGATAATTTAAAAAATATCGCCCAGCAAGCCGGACTGAATTTAGAGCAATTTAACGATTGTCTAACCACGGAAAAATATAAAAATATGGTTTTAGAAGATACCCAGGACGGCTTTACTCTGGGAATCAAGGGCACACCGACTTTTTTTATCAATGGCAATAAATTGAGCGGCTTGATCTCCCAAGACAGTTGGGAAAAATTACTTGATCAATTATTAAAATATTAATATATGGTAGAAATCAGAATACACGGGCGAGGCGGGCAAGGTTCGGTAACTGCCGCTGAATTAGTAGCTTCAGCCGCTTTTTATGATGGCCAGTATTCCCAAGGGTTTCCTAATTTTGGTGTTGAACGCCGCGGTGCGCCGGTTACTGCTTTCGTCAGAATTGATGACAAATTCATCCGCTTGCGCAGCCAGGTTTATGAACCAGATTATTTGATTATTCAAGACCCGGGTCTTTTAGAAAACGTCGACGTTTTTGAGGGAGTAAAAAAAGAGGCAGTGGCTTTAATTAACAGCGAAAAACCGGCCAGTGAGTTTAAAGCGCCCAAAGGCCTTAAAATCAAAACTATCCCGGCTACCAAATTAGCGCTGAAAATCATTGGCCAGCCGATTATCAATACCATACTTTTAGGTGCTTTCGCCGGCTTAACCGGCTTGATTAAATTAGCATCGGTTGAGCGAGCTATTAAAGAGAGATTTGGCGATGAAGAAATTATCAGAAAGAATATTGAAGCGGCTAAACGCGGTTTTGAATTAGTTAAAAAATAAAAACCAAATAAAATGAAAATAAAATTAACAGTTCAACCCGGCACCACCGACCAAGTCAAGACCGGCCATTGGCGCGAAATCCATTACCCAATCATTGACCACGAAAAATGCATTGGCTGCGATTTATGCGCCAAAATCTGCCCGGAAGGCATTTGTTTTCCGACCAGCAAAAAAAACAGCCAGGGCAAAATTTTTTATGAAAACGATCTGGATTATTGCAAGGGCTGTTCCCTGTGCGCCGAAATTTGTCCCGTCAAATGCATCACTATGAAAGAAGAGTTTAAATAATTAAAAAAATAATTTCTAATTTTTAATTTTGAATTTATAATTTAAAATTTATTATATATATGCTTAAAATATTAGAAGGCAGTCGAGCCATCGCCGAGACCATTAACGCCTGTAAGCCAGGTGTAATTTCAGCTTATCCAATTACCCCGCAAACCCATATTGTGGAAGAGCTGGCCAAAATGAAAGCTGACGGTGAAGCCGGCTATGAATACATCCGAGCGGAAAGCGAATTTGCCGCCGCCTCCATTGTTTTGGGTTCACTGGCTACCGGTATTCGGTCTTATACGGCCACTTCCTCACAAGGTCTCCTGCTAATGACCGAGGTGATTTATAATATCGCCGGCATGAGATTGCCACTGGTCATGACTTGCGCCAATCGGGCAGTGTCGGCGCCAATTAACATCTGGAACGACCAGCAAGACGCTGTCACTATGCGCGATAGCGGTTGGTTACTCTGGTTTGGCGAAACCAACCAGGAAGTTTGCGACTTGCATATCCTGGCTTATAAAATTGCCGAGAAATTGCAACTGCCGGTAATGGTCAACTTAGACGGCTTTATTTTGACTCATGTGGTGGAACCGGTAGCAGTGGAAACAACGGAAAAAATAAAAAAATTCCTGCCCGCTTATCAGCCGACAGAAATTTTAGATGTTAACAATCCTTTGACTTTAGGCGCTTTTGCCACTCCGACTCATTATTTTGAAATCAGAGAGGAATTGCATGATGATATAGTGGCTTCCAAAGCAGTTATGAAAAAAGAAATGGCCGATTTCAAAAAAATCTTCAGCCGGGACTTGGCTTTAGTGGAATATTACGGTGATAAAAAAGCGGAAACGGTCTTGGTGGCCATGGGCTCGGTTTTAGGAACAATTAAAGACGCGGTGGATGAGATTCAAGAAAACAATAAAACAAAAAAACAAAAAAACAAAATTGGTGTTTTAAAAATTGTGTCACTTAGACCTTGGCCGGAAGAAGAAATACTGACAGCGTTAAAAGACGCTAAAAATATTGCCGTTATTGATAAATCAATTTCCTTAGGCACCGAGGGAATTTTAGCCACCGAGATAAAAAGAACTATCGGCGACAGTAAAAATATCACCAGCTTTATCGTCGGCTTGGGCGGACGAGACGTGACCAAAGAAATGATCAAACATATTTATAAACTGGCTGATAAAAATCAAGAAAAAGCGGTATTTGTCAGTAAATAATTTTAAAATTTTCAATTTTCAATTTTCAAACAATTTCAAAATAATTAAATTCTAAAATTATAAAATTTAATCATTGTTTGAAAATTGAAAATTAGAAATTGAAAATTCCTAAAATATTTTATGCCTCAAGATATTAAAACTAAATACAAATCCCCCCTGTCTCATCTCTTGAACCCGGGCCACACGGCTTGCGCCGGTTGCGGCATGATTGTCGCCGCTCGTTTGGTTTTGGATGCGGCCGGACCCAACACCATTGTTACCAACGCCACCGGCTGCAGCGAAGTAACCACCACCCAATACCCGATGACCTCCTACAAACAGCCCTGGATTCACAGTTTATTTGAAAATCCGGCGGCGGTGGCTTCAGGAATTTTAGCGGCTTTAAAAGTTAAGGGGTTGGCTGATAAAATTAATGTTATCGCCATCGGCGGCGATGGCGCGACTTTTGATATTGGTTTGGTTCATATTTCCGGTATGTGGGAAAGGGGTGAAAATATTTTATATGTCTGCTATGACAATGAGGCCTACCAAAATACCGGTTATCAATCCAGTGGCGCCACTCCGCTGGCTGCTGCCACTTCTACCACTCCGGCTGGCAATAAATCTTGGGGCTCTGACTTACCCAAAAAAGATATGATTAGAATCGCCCTGGCCCACAACTTGCCTTATGTCGCTACTGCTACTACCGGTTACCCCCTGGATATCATCGCTAAAACCAAGAAGGCCTTGTCCATCAAAGGACCGAAATATCTGCAAATTTATACGCCTTGCGTGCCCGGCTGGGGCATTGAGCCCAAAGACACTCTAAGCACTTCGCAACTGGCGGTGCAATCGGGTTTTTATCCAATAGTTGAATATGTTAATGGCGAACTAATTAAGGCGCAGAAAATCACCAAAAAAGTGCCGGTAGAAAATTTCCTCAAGTTGCAAAAAAGATTCAAGCATTTATTCAAGTCACCAGAGGGCCAGAAAGAAATAGCCAAAATTCAGGCCTTGGCTGAAAAAAATATTAGGGATTTTAACTTGCTTTAATTAGGTTAAACTTCAGCAGCCTCCTCTTACCCCTCCTTAAAAAGGAGGGGATTATTTTAATTTTTCATATGTTCATTTTTTATTTATAAAACCCCTAATTTCTTATTTCTTATTTCCTATTTCTAATTACTGATTACCGGCTACTATCTCCTTTTGACAATGAATCAAGGATCAGCTATAATGAGAATTGATTTAATTTAAAGCTCAACTCCTTATGCGAGATAAAATCTCAATAACCGGCGCCCGCGTTAACAATTTAAAAAACATTAATGTTGATATCCCTAAAAATAAATTAGTGGTTATCACCGGCTTGTCGGGCTCGGGCAAATCGTCACTGGCTTTTGACACGATTTATGCCGAGGGTCAGAGAAGATACGCCGAAAGTTTATCATCTTATGCCAAGCAATTTTTGGATTTAATGGATAAACCGGACGTTGATAATATTGAGGGCTTATCGCCGACTATCGCCATTGACCAGAAATCTTCCTCCGTTAATCCGCGTTCTACTGTGGGTACCATTACCGAAATTTATGATTATTTAAGATTGCTCTACGCTAAGGTCGGCTTAGTTCATTGCCATCAATGCGGCCAAGCAATTACCAAACAAACTCCGGCCCAGATACTGGCTAAAATCACTGAATTGCCGCTGGGCGCCAAAATCCAATTGCTATCACCGGCGGTCTCAAACCAAAAGGGCTCTCATACCAAGCAAATTGAAGCCATTAATCGAGCTAATTACGAGCTCCTAAGAATTGATGGCAGTTTTTATAATATTCGCGAAGCCAGAGAATTGAAACTGGATAGAAATATCAATCACACGATTGAAATTTTAATAGACACGATTGTTATTTCTTTAGAAATTAAGAAAAAAAATAAAAATGATCAAGATTTCCAGCAACTGGCGAAAGCTATCGCCTTGGCCTTGGACTTCGGCAATGGCTTCTTAAATGTTTTTTTGCCGGAAAAAGATAAAAATCTGCCATTCAATCTTTATTATGTTTGCCATAACTGCGGCGAAAACATCGCCGAAATTGAACCGCGGACTTTTTCTTTTAATTCGCCTTTCGGCGCTTGTTCTGATTGTCGGGGTTTAGGCATCCGCCTGGTGCCCGATCCGGACTTGATTATTCCCAATAAAAGATTGACTCTGGCTGAAGGCGCCATCAAGCCCTGGTCTAGAAATTTCGCCTCCCAAAATTCCAATTTCCAACTTTTAGAACAAGTGGCCAAGGAAAATAAATTTGGTCTAAATCTGCCGGTCAGCGAACTGCCGGCTAAAGCGCTGGAAATATTGTTTTTAGGCACTGGCGATAAAGTTTATGAGATTAATGGAGAAAAAATTATCTTTGAGGGTTTGATTAAATTCATTGAAAACAAATATAAAGACACTAAATCGGAATACTTGCAAAAAACCTTGGAAGATTATATGCGCACCGCCACTTGTCCGGCCTGCCACGGCCAACGCTTGAAGCCCGAGGCCTTGGCGGTTACCATAGAAAAAAAATCAATCGCTGAGGTCAGTAATTTGGATATTGATAAATTAGTGCAGTGGTTTGAGGAATTGGCTAAAAAGTGGAAGGCCTTTTCTCGGGAAGGAAAAATTTCCAAACAAATTATCAGAGAAATTGTTAAAAAAATCGGTTTTCTGCAAAATGTCGGCTTGAATTACCTGACTTTAAGCCGCAGCGCCAATACTCTGGCCGGCGGCGAAGCCCAAAGAATCCGACTGGCCACCCAGATCGGTTCGGGTTTGGAATCAGTCACCTATATCTTAGATGAGCCCTCAATCGGCTTACACGCCAAAGACAATGCTAAATTAATCAACACCTTAAAAAAACTGCGCGATAAAGGCAATTCGGTTATTGTGGTTGAACACGATGAACAAATGATGGCTTCAGCTGATTATTTAATTGATGTCGGCCCGGGTGCTGGCTCTTTAGGCGGGGAAATTGTAGCTGATGGCACTTTTGAACAAATAAAAAAGAATAAAAAATCCATTACCGGACAATATTTGTCTGGCGCCAAAGTCATTAAAGCGCCAAAAAGTTTCCGTCCGGGTAACGGCAAATTCATAGAAATTAAAGGCGCTAAAGAATTTAATTTGAAAAATATTGATGTTAAAATTCCTTTGGGTAAATTGGTTTGCATTGCCGGTGTTTCCGGTAGCGGCAAATCAACTTTAATGACCGAGATTTTAGCCAAAGCGCTGGCCAATAAATTCTACCGCACCAAAGATTTGCCCGGCCAGCATAAAGAAATTAAGGGCTTGGAAAATCTGGATAAGGTTATTGATATCGACCAATCGCCTATTGGCCGAACGCCTCGCTCTAATCCGGCCACCTACACTGGTGTTTTTACCTATATTAGAGATCTTTATGCCAGCTTGCCGGAAAGCAAGGTGCGCGGTTTTAAACAAGGACATTTTAGTTTTAACGTCAAAGGCGGCGGTCGCTGCGAGACCTGCTCGGGCGATGGCTCAGTAAAAATTGAAATGCAATTTCTGCCTGATGTTTATATGGAATGCGAAGAATGCCACGGCAAAAGATACAACCAAGCCGCTTTAGAAATACATTACGAAGGTAAAAATATCGCCGACATTCTGGCGATGTCGGTGGCTGAAGCCAGGAAATTTTTCAATTCCCACCAGCAAATAATTGATAAGCTATCTATCTTAGAAGAAGTCGGTTTGGGCTATTTGAAATTGGGGCAAAGCGCCACGACTTTATCGGGCGGTGAAGCCCAGAGAGTAAAATTAGCGACTGAACTTTCCCGCCGGCCGACCGGTAAAACTTTATACATCTTAGATGAGCCGACCACTGGCTTGCATTTTGACGATGTTAAAAGATTATTACAGGTTTTAAACCAATTGGTTGACAAAGGCAACTCGGTTCTAATTATTGAGCATAATTTAGATGTGATAAAATGCGCCGACTGGCTAATTGATTTGGGTCCGGAAGGCGGACGAGCCGGCGGTGAAATAGTTGCCCAGGGCACGCCGCTGGAAGTGTCTAAAGTTAAAAAGAGTTATACCGGGCAATATTTAAAAAAATATTTGACCTAAAAAATAGCCTGAAATTTTATCAGGCTATTTTTTATTAAAGAAATATTTTCCTGTTTCATGTTTCCTATTCCCCAGTTATTCTTCTTCGGCTCTCTTTCTGCCTACCTCCTCCCAAACTGATTTTTTAATCCTATCAATCAGCTGGGGATTGTCTTTAAGATATTTTTTAGCGTTTTCCCGGCCCACGCCTAACTTCTCTTCGCCTAATGAATAAGAATTGCCATTTTTGGCGACCACCCCGTAAGCCACCCCTAAATCAATGGCATCGCCGGAAATAGAAATGCCCTCATTATACATAATATCAAACTCGCAGGTTTGAAAAGGCGGCGCCACTTTATTTTTAACGACTTTAACTTTGACGCGATTGCCGATATTCTTCTCGCCTTGTTTGATTTGAGCGCTGCGCCTGACTTCAACCCTGATTGAAGAATAAAATTTCAAAGCCGTGCCGCCGGTGGTGGTTTCTGGATTGCCAAAAAAAACACCGATTTTCAACCGGGTCTGATTGATGAAAATCAAAACCGTATTGCTTTTGGCAATAGCCGCTGTTAATTTCCTTAAGGCCTGGCTCATTAGTCGGGCCTGAAGCCCCATATGCGAATCGCCCATATCCCCTTCAATCTCCGCTTTGGGTACCAAAGCGGCCACGCTGTCCACCACAATCACATCCACCGCATTGGAACGGACTAAGGTCTCAACGATTTCCAAGGCCTGTTCGCCGGTATCCGGCTGGGAGATAAAAAGATCATCAATATTGACACCGATTATTTTAGCGTAATCCGGATCCAGCGCGTGTTCGGCGTCAACAAAGGCCGCCACGCCGCCCGCTTTCTGAATCTCGGCTACAATATGCTGGGCCAAAGTGGTCTTACCCGACGCTTCAGGACCGAAAATTTCAATTATTCGCCCCCGGGGCACGCCGCCAACTCCCAAAGCGATATCCAACGACAAGCAACCGGTAGGAATAGCCGGGACCTGCATCGTCCTGGCCTCGCCGAATTTCATTATTGAACCCTCGCCAAATCTCTCCCTAATCTGGTCAATGGCAGCGCCCACGGCTTTAATTTTTTCATTGATCTCACCCTCCTTCATTTTGGATTTTTGGGACATAATTTATATTCAACTTAATCTTTAAATAATAATTTAATTTCTTTTTCCTGGATTCGGCTATACCTTTTCTTGGCAGTTATCTTAATCAAATTCAGGCCTTTTTGCAAATCAACAATGGTTTCAAAATTGCCGTTATCATCAACAAATATCTCCTTATTATTGACAATCAGCTCCACTTCCTTGGCCGAATGCCCTCTTAAAGTTATTTGCTTTTCACTGACTAGGGAGCCGTCCAGTGGATAACTTATCTCTAAAACAGGCGGTGAAAATATTTTTGCCACTTTCAGCGCCCAAAAGATTAAGATAACAATTATTAACAGCCAGATCGTAATTTTTCTGGTTAATTTTGGCCAGGACCTAAGATGTTTTTTTTCTACCTCCTTATTTTTTTTTCGACCTCTGAAATCAGGATTATTTTTTAGCTGGTTCCAACAATTAGCAAAATCTATTTTCAAATAATGGCAATATTTTTTCAACAAATTATTAATATAAGACCAGGCAGGCAAATCTTTTAAATTATCATGTTCCAAGGCCTCAAGATACCTGAAGGGCACGCCCAAATCCTTGGCCGCCTCATCCAAATGGATCTGCCGGCTGATTCTGGCTTCAGTCAGTATTTCTCCCACTGTTTTGGCTAGGTTGATTTTTTTAGCCATATTTTCTTAAGCTAAGTCCACTCATCCTCGGAAAAAAATTTCTGGCCGCCGGCTGACGGATTTATTTTCTGGTTTTTAGAATCAGTTTCTGCCGGCTCATTTTCTGCTTCTGCAATGACTGACTCCTCCTTGGTTTCACTTGTTTCAACTAAATTTTGATTATTATTTTCTTCTTCATTAGTATCATCTTTAAAATTAGTGCTATCATCATTTTCATCATCTTCATTATCTTCTTCGTCTGGGTCTAACAGATCTGCCGGCACCGGCCGGTTATCATTAAAGGGCTCCAATTCTCCGGTTAAATTATGCTCTCTGGCTGAAAATTCCAAGGCACTGATTCCGCCTAATTTTTCTAAAAAAACTTCCCGCGGTTTGGCTCCGTCAGCCGGCCCGATTAGCCCTTGTTCTTCAAGCAAATCTAAGATCCGGGCCGCTCGGGCATAACCGATTTTAAGACGCCTTTGTAGTAGCGAGGCCGAGGCTTTACCTGACTCGCGAATAATATCCTTCGTCTGGCTAAGCAGCGCCTCTCCGCCATCATCATAAAAACCGCCGCTCAACTGGCTTGGACCGGCTTGCCTTTCCACCACCTCCTCAATATAATCGGCTGTTCCCTGCTGCTTGATATAGTTTATAATGTTGTGGGTTTCCCGGTCAGAAATATAAACGCCCTGAAGCCGTTTGGGCTTGCTGGTCTCCGGGCCGATATAAAGCATATCGCCGCGGCCGACCAATTTCTCGGCGCCCGAGACATCTAAAATCGTCCTAGAATCTATCAATGAGGCGACCGAAAAAGCGATTCTGGCCGGGATATTGGCTTTAATTAAGCCGGTAATAACTTCCACCGATGGCCTTTGGGTGGCCAAGACCAAATAAATCCCCACCGCTCGGGCCATTTGGGCCAGCCGAACAATGCCCGCTTCTATATCATTGGGAGCGGTAGACATTAAATCAGCCAGCTCATCAATGATAAAAATAATATAAGGCAATTTATCATCAGCGGCTTTATTATAAGCGGCGATATTCCTCTGGCCGGCTCTGGCCAAAACCTCAAATCTTCTTTCCATTTCCACCGCCGTCCATTTCAAGGCGTTAATGGTTTTTTTGACATCAGTGATAACCGGCGTTAAAAGATAAGGAATGCCATTATAAACCGGCAGTTCCACTCTTTTGGGATCAACTAAAATGAATTTCAATTCATCGGGGCTGTTTTGATAAAGCAAGCTGGTGATTATGGAATTAATGCAAACCGATTTGCCCGAGCCGGTGGCGCCAGCAATCAAAAGATGAGGCATCTTGTCCAGCTGAACCAAATACGGCTGACCGCTGACATCCTTGCCTAAGACCAGCATTAAATTATTTTCTCTTTCTTTAAATTTCTTGCCGGCCAAAATTTCATTCATCGTCACTTTAGCCGCCATTTGGTTGGGAACTTCCACGCCGACCAAAGACCGGCCGGGAATCGGCGCTTCAATCCTAATGGGATGGACCGCCAAGGCCAGCGCCAAATCGCTGTTTAAATTGGTAATTTTGGACAGCTTAACGCCATCAGCCGGACGGAAAGTGTATTGAGTGACAGTCGGACCGACATTAACATCGCCCATATCAACCTCTATGCCGAAATTGGACAGAGTTTTTTTAATGATAAATTGGTTTGATTTAATGTCGCCGCTGGTGGGCTTGCCCGATTTGCTGACCAACAATTCCAGGGGCAATTCTATTTTTCTGCCGAATTTTCTAGGCTTGGCTATTTTGGGCATTTCTTCATCGTCTAAATCAAAGGCCTTGACATCTTTTCTGACAAATTGCGGTTCTGAATAATCTTTCATATCTTCTCCCGCTTTGGTTTCACTTTCAAGTTCTTCTTCAATTTCAGCCCGGTCTTCTTCCTCTTCATAATCATCATCCATCTTTATTTTTCTCCTTTCAGTCATCTTGGCAAATCGACTATAGACAAATTTAAATAATTTGACCGGCCACATCAGGCCGTAGAGCGAAGTTTCAAAAGTTAAAAGAACGCCGATTAAAAAAATAGCCAAAGACACCACTAGCGCTCCCCAAAAACCCATAAATTTAAGAAGTGGCCAGAATAAAATCAGACCGACATAGCCCCCACCCAGGCCTTGGTTGGCGGCGAAAACGGCTTGCTCCATATTAAACGGCAAATGCCAGAGAGTGGTTAACCCCAAGATTAAAAAAATCGCGCCCAGATAATTTACCACTTTCACTTGGTATTTATCAGCCCGCAACATAAAGTAGCCAAAAAGCAAAGCCATGACCGGAAACAGCCATTTTAAGGCCCCTAACAGCCAAGACAGGACTCTAATTATCATCTGGCCAAAATCGCCGGCTAAATCAAAAAGACCTAAAGAGCTTAAAGCCGCCAAAACAAATAGAACGATGATTATAATACCTTTTTTGGTCTCTGATGATAGACCCCAATCTAAACCAAAACCGCCTCGCAGATTGCGAACATCAAACTGGTTTCGGCTTCGCCTTCTTCTTCGGCCGGGCCAAGCAAAAACATTGTTTTTTCTTCTTCGATAAACCATAAAATGAGAATTTCAAGTAAATTTTAACTTATTAAGTTTAATATAAAAAAAGGTTTTTGTCATTCCCGTACCCTTTTATCATTCCCACACCTTTTTGTCATTTCTTTCCATACTGATATCTTTTGTCATTCTAATATCCGTTGTCGTGCCTGTACCTTTTTGTCATTCCCGTACCCTTTTGTCATTCCCGCGGAGGCGGGAATCTAGACCCAAAAATAAAAATCTTAAACAATACTTATTTTTTCAGATAAATCTTCCCGAGTTGAATTTTTCTCTTCTATAATTCTTAATTTCCATAATCTATTCCATTTTTTAATTCTCTTTTCATAACCAATAGCTTCATTCACATTTTCAAAAATTTCATAATAAACTAATTTATTAACATTATATTTATTGGTAAAACCTTTAAAAATTTTATTCTTATGTTCCCAAACTCTTCTGACTAAATTATTGGTCATCCCAATATATAAAGTGCCATTGCGTTTACTAGCTAAGATATAGACATAATAATATTTGTACATAATTTTGGTGAATTTTATCACTGGTTCCCCGCCTTCGCGGGGATGACAGGAGATGATCGGGGATGACAATAGTAAAATGGCGCTTCGCTCGGAATAGTGTCACATTCATCCTCTGTCTTAAAAGACAGGGGAATTCTGCAACTTAATTAAATAGCTACAGGTTCTTCAACCACCGGAACAGGTTCAGACACAGGTTCGGTCATCGGGGCTACAACCGGTTCAGAGTCAGGGACAGAATCTATGACAGGAATTATTTCTGGCCGGGGCTCAATAATTTCAAGAGTGGAAGGAACAACGATTAATTCGGCTAACGGATATTGGCAAGAGCCGTCATCGGCTGTGGCTGATAAATTATAATTACTGGCCGTTGGATCGGTGCAACCACTGATAATAATTTCAAGAGTAGAAGAAACGACCATTGGTTCGGCTAGCGGATATTGGCAAGAGCCGTCATCGGCTGTCGCCAGCGGATTATAATTAATAGCTAAAGAATCAGTGCAGCCGACAGTAACACTCTCACCCGCCACCTGTGGCAGTAAGCCCTCGGCCTCATTTTCACCTTTAACCGCCAAAGCGATCCAATCAAACTTAATATCTTTATTCATCATCGGGCTCATATTGAGCCGAAAACCCTTGGCGGTCTTATCGGATATCCAAAAATTCTTGCTCTCTAAATTATCTTGAGCCGTAGCCACAAGCCGAGGAACCGACCAATACTCATTCTCAAAAATTACTTCAGTGCTGGTGGCAAAAGCCGGAATAACAACGCCACCGGCCTGGTCTTTAGAGGCATAAATCTTGCCCTTGACTTCAATATCACTGGCAAAAGTCACTTTACTGATAAAGCCGGCTTCGCCGACAACCATGATTGTGCCATAAAAATTAGCAACCTGCCTAACAGCCAGTGTTTCAACATCCGAAGTGTAATTATCAACCACCTGAATAAATGTTTGGCTGGGAGTTGAAGAAGCGGTAGAATTAATTTTGGCTTGCAAATCGGCTATTTCTAATTGCTGATCTTGGATGGCCTTGGTTAAGAGAGCGGCAAAATTGCCATAATGTAAAGCGTCTGGTTGACCCTGTTGGTCAAATAAAACCAGCCGTGGTTCAACTTCGGCCACATCTTCCGCCACAAAGCCGATGAATTCTTGGCCGGCATGGTCGGTATAAGAAGCTGGCTTTAATTTATAAAGCAAACTGCCGTCAATGCCGTTATAATTGATATTATATTTATATCTTTTGGAAGAAGTGGAACGGAATAATTTACCGGTGGAATCAATATAGACATTAGCGGCATCGGCAGTGGTTTCATTATAGGTCTGAACGGTCGTCAGCCGGCCGGAAGTAGTAGCGTTGCCACCCAGATACAAATCACCGGCGCTGGCATTAAAGCCAGCTGGATTGGTGGTACCGATAACTAAATAACCGGAAGTGGTAGCATTGCCATAGACATAGAACGAGGCGTTTTTTTGACCGGCTGAATTGCCGATATTAACCGTGCCGTCGTTGGCATAGCCGGAAAAACTCTGACCGCCAGACACCATGGTAATCGTGCCGCCAATTCCGCCAGTTTCACCAGCTTGGGAAGCATCTGAATCACTGCCACTAGCTAGAGTAATCGTGCCACCGGCGCCACCATCATTATCACCGATGCCAGTACCCGCCACACCACCATCGCCAATACTCACATCTCCTCCTAGACCGCCAGAGCTGCCAGAGCCAACTCCAGAGAAGCCTTTTGATATGGTAGTGTCAATTTTTACAGCTACTGATGGCCCCATATTTATATCATTGCCTTGAACATATAAATCGCCTCCCATTAACATATCACCAGCCGATAAATTAAAAGTTGGATTAGTAGTGCCTACAATCATATAGCCGGAAGTAGTGGCGTTATCGCCAACTATCAAGCCCTTGGTGAACATACCGGAACCGATAACGGTTAAAGTAGAAGTAGGCGCGCCCCAGGCGGCAGTCGTGCCGACTACTAAGCGTCCGGAAGTGGTGGCGTTACCAGAACTGTCAACGCTAAAGTAGGTGCCAGCGCCAATACTGCCGGCCTGCAACAAGAAAGAGGGAGTGGAAGTACTAATGCCGACATTGCCGGTAGCGCTGACAGTGATATAATCGTTGGAACCCAGCTGTGATGAACCGGAAATCTTAAACGCGGAACTTTGACTCACGTCACTGCCCACGGCCCAGTCAACCCCCTCGCTGTAGTAGACCGTAAAGCGGATATGATCAATGTAGGCGATTCTGATATTAAAACACTTGGCTGAAAACGCCAAACCAAAGTCAGTCGCATTGATATCGTCATAAGTCCAGTCCTCGCCCCAGAGGTCATTAGGACCGCCATAAGTGGTATAGGCCTCAGAGGCAGTGGCGGGCCATAGGTTACTATCTGATCTATCCGTACTGCCAATAACACCGTCCTTAATTATTTTAACGGCGTTATCATAACAGTCAACTCCTGAACTATCACTTTTTTCCACCTCAACTTGGATGCCCTTAACCACAGCAGTACTGGGAAGAGAAAAACCAGTGGAAGTAGCAGTTAAATAGTGAGAATATTTCCATGAAGCAATACCTTGAAGAGCAACACTCGCTCTGCTGTTATTACTAGTAAAAACATTAGTTTCATCGCTCCAGGCCGCCGTACCAATTAAAGCGCTGGAAGTGGCCGCGGCTGGATTATTCGGCCCATCACTAGTCAAATCATCTTTAGTTTCAAAGCGAATAACAGCATCACTAAAGGCCGATAAGTGCAACATCTGCGTTGGATTGGCAGTGCCAATACCAATGAAGGCGTTATCAGCCGCTGAAGAATCATGTTGGATAACCAAGGTTGACGTGCCGACGGTGAAGTTGCCGGTGGTGGTGGTATTACCCTGAACTCTAAAATTATTTTCAATAGTTGAACTGGCCTTAACGAAGATGCCGGCTGAAGTGGAAGTTGGAGTTAAATCCACTCCCCAAGATGTGCCAACCCAATTTTGCAAACTACTACCGCCTGTCGGCCAAGCGGTTTCACAATCGTTATTAAGACAAAGTTCGGTAACGGCTAAATGAGAAGTAGTAGCATTACCACCCACCCAGAGATTGCCTTGAGTAAAGAGACCTAAAGTAGTCGAAGCCCAACCCAAGACCGTCAGATTGCCAGAGGTGGTCGCATTCCTGCCAACATAAAGATCCCCAGCTCCGATATTAGAACCTAACAAGCCAACTACATTAGTCGTGCCGACATTGAGCCAACCCGAAGTAGTGGCGTTAGCGGCTATATCCAAACCATTACTGGAAATTGTCAAATTGGTAGTGTTATTGGTTATCAATTCCAAAGAATTAGTAGCGTGTCTATAAAGAAGGCGCCCGATATCAATATCATCTTTATCGCCAAGAAAAACTTGAGAATTGCCAGCCGAGCCACCGACAATAGCAATACTCGCTCCGAAAGCATTACTCCAATTCCTTTGAAACAAAGCGACTTCCGAGCCGATTAGAGTTGGATTGCCTTCTTCCACCCCATCAACGGCGTGGACCCTTAAAGGCAAACGGTTGGTGCCAGATGTTGTAACCGACCTAATAATTAAAGAGGAATTTGTGACACTACTGTCCGTTACAACTGACATCGTATTACTAAAATAACTTGTGCCACCGACAATTAATTTTTTACCATCCGCTTTAGTGGTAGTAGCCACTTTCAAGTGATCGGCAAAATAACCAAAAGTGGAAGTGGCTTGAGAAGTAGTGGCAAAGGAGGCCCATAAGGAACCAGCCGCTAAATTAATATTAGGATTGACAGCGCCTAAAACCAAGTAGCCGGAAGTGGTGGCGTTGCCATCAATTGTCAGATTACTGCCATAATGGCCATTGCCTTGAGTGAACAGACCCAAAGTAGAAGAAGCATAACCACCAGCATAAAAAGTTCCGGTAGTGGAAGCCGATGCTAAATTAGTAGTGCCGCTAACTGTCAAATTGCCAGAAGTCGTAGCGTTCCGACCGACATAGAGATCCCCAGCGCCCATGGTAGCGCCCAGATTAGCGATGACATCGTAAGTGCCAATGTTTAACCAATTAGAAGTAGTAGCGGTGTTAACCACTAAGTTAGTGATGGTGGAAGAAGCAGCGTTAACCAAGATGCCGCGGGTGGAGGTGGGACTTAAAGCGGTAGCGTCAAAGGCGTACCAAGCGCCGGAAGAACCACTGCTACTGCTTGGCCAAGCGGTCTCACAATCATTGCCAAGACAAAGTTCAGTAACGGCTAAATGGCTGGAAGTGGCATTACCGCCCACCCAGAGATTGCCTTGAGTAAAGAAGCCCAAAGTAGTAGAAGCGTAGCCACCACCATAGAAAGAATCAGTGGTAGTTACGCCATTCAAACTTAGGCCTTTATTAGTAT
>Ga0209542_10003078_pt1 | contig 36235 bp, 45 predicted proteins | sample RifCSPhighO2_01_FD_184028 | JGI IMG/M metagenome (GOLD analysis project Ga0209542, IMG submission 184028) | Soil microbial communities from Rifle, Colorado - Rifle CSP2_plank highO2_0.1 (SPAdes) (version 2) | ecosystem: Environmental > Terrestrial > Deep subsurface > Rock core/Sediment ...
CACCAGTGTATTTTCACTGGTGGTGTAGCCATCTTTTTGATTGGAAAAATCATGGTCGAAAAACCGCCCCGAGCGAAGCGAGCATGCCACTGGTGTTGAGCCCGCAGGCGATCACCAGTGGTGGGCGGTTTTTTTGACAGTGAATTTCTTAAAAATTCAATTTCAAAAACCTGCCGAAAGCTATATAAAACTGCTAGCCTTTATTTTACTATGACCACTGAAACCAAGATAATACTAGAAAAACTAGATTTAATACAATCTGAATTAGATTATATAAAAGAACATATGTTTGATCCAGACACTATAATGACTACCGAAGAAAGTAAAAGGTTCGAACAAAGTATGAAAGAATTAAATGAAGGTAAAACAACACCATTATCTAAATTAAAGAAAGAATTGGGATTATAAAATGTTTGATGTTCGGCTTTCTTCTAGTGCTAACAAATTTTTAAAAAAATCTGAAAAATTAATTGCTCAAAGAATTCTAGATAGAATAGAAAAATTAGCAGAGGATCCTTTTCCAAAAGATATTAAGAGGATTGTAAACAGAGAAGAAAAAGTTTTTAGAGTTCGAGTTGGTGATTATAGGATTCAATATTCTGTATTTTATGATAAGAATTTATTATTTATCTCAGATATAGACAAACGATCTAGAGCATATGATTAAAGGCAGGTTTTAAGCCTTGTAATCCCAAAATTTGATTTTGGTCATGGTAAGTTCGAGCAAGTAACGCCAAAAGCGAGATTAACTTGCTACTGCAAAACTTTGATTTTGTCAAAGACGTTTATTTTTCCGTTCAATCCTCCATGTTTCATATGTTTTTAGTGACCTTCATCACTAATATATTTCCTTAACAAAAATCACGTAGTGGCTACGGAATGAGACTTAAAATAAAGCAAGTAATTCTCGTTTCTGGGGTGTTATGTGTTTTCTCTGCAAGAAAAATGCCGAAACGAAGCGCAAGCATAGTATGATACAGGTCAGCCCAACAAATGCTTTTCAATTAATAGAACTTTTTCTTTATAATTAATAAGTTCGTAGAATTTTTTAGCATAGGTTATAGGGAGAATCGGAATTTGCAAATTATTCCACGAGATTTTTTCAGTCTTATCAAACATATGCAACTCCATGTCGCCATAAGAATTTACCTCAACTTCGAAACCACCAATATCACAAACTAATGAGCGACCATTTATTTTTTGACTAAAAAAATCTTTAACAATAAATCTATTCAAGGCATTTCTAAAAATATTAATTCCCTCATCATTAGTAGTTATATCTAAATCTCGAACAAAAATATCAACATTTTGGACTTTGAGATTTGCACTTCCTTCAAGTCTCCAAACAAATTCTTTACCTTGAAGACTATCTAAAATTATTTGCAAAATTTCTTTAATATTTTGTCCATCCATAATGCTAAAAAATTCTTCAGTCTATATAAAATCTCTTAATGGAGTTGACTGAGTAATATTGAACATAATACTGAATTATATTTGAAACAGACCTATCAGATTTTCCAGACCCTTTCCATGCTTCTTTTGTTCCTGAGAGGTATCGTAAGAACCAGCAATTTCCATTTCATCGCTGATTTTATTGAAGTTTTATACCAAAATATTTATAAATTAACTATAGTTAAGATAATCTATGACTAAATTAATATTCCCTCAAGAACTAGAGGTTTGGTATTTATTACCTGCAATTAGGAAAAGAGTAGCTTTAGGCTTAATAAATCAGGGACTTTCACAAAAAGCTATTGCTGAATTAATGTTTGTTACAGAAGCAGCTGTTTCTCAGTATAAGAAAGAAAAACGGGCCAACGATGACTTTTTAGGAACAAAATTCAATTTGGAATTCATTAATTCAGTTGCTAAAATAAAGTCTAATCATCAGCTTTTCTTTCCTGAAGTAATGAAGCTAAACACCTTAATCAAAGATTCAGGAGTTCTATGCAGCTTACATAAATTAAAGACAACTATTGAGTTGCCATGCAACAATTGTGAATTAAATCGTGAGGTATGCTTATGATACCGAAGACTATTGAAATTAATCGGGAAAGATATGACAGCCATGATAATCATCAAGCTAAATTTACTGCTAAACCTGGAATTAATGAAGAAATAGTTAGATTAATTTCTAACACTAAAAATGAACCGGAGTGGATGCTGCAAAAGAGGCTTAAGGGTTTGGAATTCTTTCAGAAAAAACCAATACCAACTTGGGGTCCTTCCTTAAAAGATTTGGATTTAAACAATATCATTTATTTTATACAGCCTAATGCTAAGGAATCAACCTCCTGGGATGATGTCCCAGAAGAAATTAAAAAAACTTTTGACAAGTTGGGAATTCCCGAAGCAGAGAAAAAAGCCTTAGCTGGTGTTGGTGGCCAGTACGATTCAGAAGTTGTTTATCACAATTTGGCTAAATCTTTGAAGGATAAAGGGGTAATTTTTGAAAATATGGATGTGGCAGTTCAGAAATATCCGGAATTAGTGCAAAAATATTTTATGACTACTTGCGTGCCGATAGGCGACCACAAATTCACAATGCTTCATGCAGCTGTTTGGAGTGGCGGAACTTTCATTTATGTTCCCAAGGATATTAAAGTCGAATTGCCTTTACAGGCTTACTTTAGGATGAATGCACAAAGAGGAGGACAGTTTGAACATACCCTGATAATTTTGGATGAAGGTGCTGAGCTGCATTACATTGAAGGCTGTTCTTCACCTAAATATAGCCAAAGTTCTTTGCATGCTGGTTGTGTTGAAATCTTTGTTAAGCCTGGAGCTAAAATGACTTATTCTTCAATAGAAAACTGGAGCAGGAATGTTTACAATCTTAATACTAAAAGGGCTATCGTTGAAAAGGATGCCAGAATTAAATGGTTAAATGGCAATATTGGCTCAGCAGTTACCATGCTTTATCCTTGTTCAGTCTTAGTAGGAGAAGGAGCTTCCAGCGACAGTATCGGCATTGCTTTCGCCGGTAGAGGTCAAAACCATGATACGGGCAGTAAGGTTATACATGTAGCTTCCAATACCTCTTCTACTATCGATTCTAAAAGCATCTCTAAAGATGGTGGCATTGCTACTTACCGCGGCTTAATTCATGTAACCAGAGATGCTAGAAATTGTAAAGCCTATATGAAATGCAATGGGTTAATTTTAGATAAAGGATCAAGATCGGATGCCATTCCAGTATTAGAAATTAAAAATTCAGAAGTGGATGCGGCTCACGAAGCCACTGTTGGCAAAATTGGGGATGAACAAATTTTTTATTTAATGTCCAGAGGTTTAAGTCAAGATGAAGCTGTTAAAATGATCGTATCTGGTTTTGTTGGTCCTTTGATTAAGGCACTGCCTTTAGAATATGCAGTTGAACTGAATAAATTAATTGAGTTAGAGATAGAAGGCCACTAAAAATGGTGACTAAGCAAAGCGCAGTCGCCTCGTTATCAAATGACGTGACATTTGTTAGACATAGAAGGCCATTGAGTGTTTTTAGGTGTTTTTAGTGAAAATGGAAAAAACTGTGATTAAAAATAGAACTGACAGCAAGATTGTAGTAGTTGTAGAGAGAGCAATTGACCAAAATGGACTAGCTTTTGTTATGCATGGTTTAGGTGGATTTAAAGAACAATCGCATATCAGAACTTTTATTAAAGCTTTTAAGGAAAAAGAATTTACTGTAATTAGTTTTGATACTACTAACACTTTTGGTGAAAGTGATGGAAATTACGAAAATGCTACTACTACTAATTATTATGAAGATCTAGAAGATGTCATTAAATGGGCATCAGGTCAGAAATGGTATAAAGAACCTTTTTGGTTATGTGGCCATAGTTTAGGTGGTATTTCAACAGCTTTGTATGCAAAAAAATACCCTGAGAAAGTAAAAGCACTTGCTCCAATATCTACTGTTGTTTCAGGTCAATTAAGTTTAGAAACTCCTAAAACCAAAAAACATTTAGAAAACTGGAATAAGAGTGGCTGGAGAATATCAGAGAGTCAATCTAAACCAGGTTTAATCAAGAAACTAAATTGGCATAATTTCAAAAAGGATCTATTAATGTATGATCTACTTAATGAAGCAGATAAACTTTCAATGCCAGTACTTTTAATTGTTGGTGAAAATGATGATTCTACTCCATTAGAACATCAGCAATTACTTTATGACCGAATACCTGGGCCGAAAGAATTACACTTAATTAATGGTGCACCTCACACATTTAGAGATAAAGGACACTTAGATCAAATATTTTTTTTAATACTTAAATGGATTGAATCAGTAAAATGAATAAAAAAGATTTTCCAATATTGAAAGAGAACTTAATTTACCTAGATAATAGCGCCACTACCCAGAAACCTAGAGTTGTTATCGAAGCCATAACAGATTATTATGAAAACTATAATTCTAATGTTCATCGTGGTATCCACAAACTATCAATGCAAGCTACTTTAGCTTATGATGACGCTCGTAAAACTGTAGCGAAATTTATTAATGCTAGCCAAGAAGAAATTATTTTCACCTCCGGAACAACTGAAAGTCTTAACTTTCTAGCGCGATCTCTAGTTAAAGAAGGCGATGAAATAATTTTAACTGAGATGGAACACCACAGTAATTTTGTTCCATGGCAGCAATTAGCAAAAGAAAAAAATGCTACTCTTAAATTTATTTCAATAACTAATGAGTTTAAATTAGACCTGAATCAATTAAAAAATCTCATTACGGAAAAAACTAAAATTCTGGCCTTAACTCATATGTCTAATGTTTTAGGTACAATTAATCCTATTAAAGAGATTGCCGAATTAGCACATCAAGTTGGTGCAATTCTAGTAGTAGATGCAGCGCAATCAGTTCCTCATATGCCTATTGACGTTAAAAACCTTGATTGCGATTTTCTTGTTTTTTCAGGCCACAAAATGTGTGGTCCAACTGGAATTGGCGTGCTTTATGGAAAAAAGAAATTATTAGAAAAATTACCCCCTGTAAAATTTGGGGGAGGCATGATTAAGAAAGTAACTACAGAAATCTCTACCTGGGCTGATTTGCCTGAACGGTTTGAAGCTGGAACCCCTAACATTGCTGGTGCTATTGGTTTAGCTGCTGCCATCAACTACTTACAAACAATAGGGATGACAAAAATAGCTCAGCATAGCCAAGAGATCACAGAATATGGTTTAGCTGGATTAACTACTATTCCAGGCTTAAAACTATTTGGTCCAAAAGAAAAAGAGACTCGCGGTCCTATTTTTTCATTTAGTCTTGAAAATATTCATCCGCACGATTTAAGTGAAGCTCTTGACAATGCTAACATTGCAGTACGAGCCGGAAACCATTGTGCTATGCCTTTAGCTGAGAAAATTGGACCAACTATTAGAGCGTCATTTTATTTATACAACACTAAAGAAGATGTTGATGCTTTAGTTGAGATCTTAGAAAGTTTACAGATTAATAAAAACGAAATAACTTCAAGCCAATTAACTGAAGAACAAGAGATTTACAAAGAGAATATCTTGGATCACTATAAAAACCCTCATAACAAAGGTGAGATTAGTAATGCCTTAGAACACCAGGAATTTAATAGAGTATGCGGCGATAACATTAAATTGTATTTAAAAATATCTAACCACATTATCCAGGAAGTGCGATGGCAGGGGCATGGCTGTGCTATCAGCCAGGCTTCAATTTCGTTGTTAAGCGATGAATTATATGGTTTATCTTTGGAAAAAGCTAAGGAGATTAATGAAGATAAAGTATTACAGCTTTTAGGGATTCCTATAAGTCATACTAGAATCAAATGCGCTTTATTGTCTCTTAAAACACTAACTGGTGCCTTAAAATGAAACTAGAGATCATTAATTTACATGTAGAAGTAGAAGGTAAGGAAATCATTAAAGGTATTTCTCTAGAATTTGAACATAATCAAGTACATGCATTAATGGGGCCTAACGGTTCCGGCAAATCAACTTTAGCTAACGCTATTGTAGGAAACCCAAAATATAAGATTACACAAGGAAAAATTATTTTAGATGGTAAGGATATAACTAACGAAAAACCAGATGTAAGAGCTAGATTAGGGTTATTTTTATCATTCCAATATCCTTCAGAAATTGCTGGAGTGAGTATTAGCAGCTTTTTAAGAACTGCAGTCAATGCCCGGAGAGATAAAAAATATTCAGTCCTAGAATTCCACCAACTGTTAAAAAATAAAATGCAGGAATTAGGAATAGATTCTTCTTTCTCCAGAAGAGACCTCAATAAAGGGTTTTCAGGCGGTGAAAAAAAACGTGCTGAAATGCTGCAATTATCTATGCTAGAGCCAAAGTATGCTTTATTAGACGAAACTGATTCTGGATTGGATGTCGATGCCATGAAAATAATTGCCGAAAATATTAAAAAAATAAAATCTAAAACTAAGATGGGAATTATTTTAATCACTCATTACAACAAGTTTATAGAATACTTACACCCAGATAAGGTAAGTGTAATTAATGAAGGAAGGATTATTAAGCAAGGCGGCAAAGAATTAGCTAAGCAAATTGAACAGGAAGGATTTGCTAAGATTGTTGAAAGGGCTAATGAAAAATGAAACCAACAAATAAGAGATATGGTGTTGTAATTGTTGATATGCAGCAAGGCGGTGTAATAGATACTGAACAATCGGCAATTTCAGCTCAGCAAGAACTACGTCGTAATGTAAGGCAGATCAATGGAGCAGTAGTATTTATAGAATATCCAGATCTATCTCCAAAATACTGTGAAACATTTCCATCGTTAACCGCATTGATGGATCCAGCAGTAGATATCATCCTGCCAAAAAGATCTCTCGATGGGTTCTCTGGTACAGATCATTTTGATTCAGCTTATCAGTCCAGCGGCAGAATGACTTTAGTAAGTTTAGATTATCATCTACGTCACACTCTTGGCATCAATGAATTAATTGTTGCTGGCTGGAGTGCTGATGTTTGTGTTGCTGAAACTATTAATTCTGGTTTAAAACGCAGCTACATTATCCATACTGCTCCAGATCTATTAGTGCCTGAAGGACCTAAAGCTAGATTATTTTATGAAATCAAATTTCCTGGACAATTAAGAAAAAATTTAAGATGGCATAAGTCTTCAGCTTCACTGGTGGAGGTTCTAAAATGATCACTAAAGAACAAATTGAAGAGATTTGTAAAAATTATCAGGATCCGGAGTTAGGTATAGATATTTGGACTCTAGGATTAATTTATCAAATAGACATTAAGAATAATGACGTTTACATTAAGTTAACCTTCACTTCTCCAATGTGTCCTTATGGCCCGCAAATGGTTGATGAATTGCAGGAAGAAATAAAGAAACAAGGTGCAGAAAAAGTAGATATTGAAGTAACTTTTGATCCGCCTTGGAAGCCTTCTGATGAATTAAGAGAAATGATGGGAGTTTAATCTTCACTAGCTTGTAATACTAAAATATCTTCTGTACTTAATTTCTTGCGTTTCTTAAGTTTTTCTTCTACTTCTTCAGTTTTAGCTTTTATTCTGTCACTAAACTTCTGATGAGTTCTATCTTTAAAGGCTCCGGATAACTCCTCTATTTTTTTTTGCTTGTCAGAAATTTCATTTTTGACCTTAATATATTCTTCTTTCATTTTTTTATGCTCTTCAGCCAAAGGCTTTTCTTCTTCCCTTAATCGTTTAAGTTCGTCATAAACTTTATTCATGGCTTCATGTTTATCCTGTGATAATTGCGCTTTTTCCTGCACTTCTTTATGAGAACTCATGGCTTTTTTTCTAGTGCTAAAAAAATCGTTAGAAGTGGTTTTAATATCTTTCCAGATCAATCCCAATTGCGATAACTTATCTCTTTTAGCCTTTAAATCCTTAATTTTTTTCCTAATTTGCTGTTCCTGTGTAAAGGGCATAACTTCGGTCTCAACTTTGCTTTCCAACTTCTCAATTTCGCTTATTATTTCTTCTGGATTGCCTCTCTCCAAATCTTTCCCAGCTTTATGTTTTTTTTCCTCAATACCTTTTAACTCCTGTCCTTTCTCTTTTGCTTCCTCGTTTAACCTATTCCTAGCTTCTTTAAGTTTTTTAACTTCGTCAGTTAAAGCATCACGCTCTTCTTTAAGTTTTTTAACCTCTTCTATATTCTGTTTTATTTTCTGGTGAATGTTTATCATACCGCTAAAAGCTGCCTCTTTATCGTTATGAATAGAATTAAGTTTAATTCTCAGCGCAGAAATTTCTTTTTTTAATGTTTCAAATTCCTGCTGTTCATCATTAGAATAGTTATCTTGGTCCATATTTAATTTTAAGAAAAAGAAAAAAGAAAATAAAAAAACTAGCCGAATAATGCTCCCAGTCCTGCAGCCGCAGATTCTTCAGCTTTTTTCTCATCTTCTTTAGATTTCTCTTCTTTCTTTGCTTCTTTAGCAGGAGCAGTTCCAGCATTAGCTGTAGGCGCCGCAACTACTGGTGCTACAACTGCAGCTTTCTTGATAGCTTCTTCTATGTTTACTCCCTCTAGTGCAGCTACTAAAGCTTTAATTCTAGCTTCATCAGTATTTACGCCAGCGGCAGTTAAAACAGCTTTAACACTATTTTCTGTTATTCCTTTGCCTGCTTTATGAAGCAACATTGCGCTGTAAATGTATTCCATTTTTTGATTCCTCCATGAACATTATTTATCTCTTAAAGTTCCTTTCTTTTTAAGTTCCTCGAAAAGTTTCTGGGTTTCTTCCAAAGAAGGGTCTTTTTTTTCTGGTTTGTTTTGTTTCCTTTCAGCTTCAGCTAAAGCTTTTTCTTCATCTACTAGACTCTCAGCTGTAACTTCTTTCTTTTGTATTTTATTCTTTGCAGGAAAATTATTTTCTTCATATTTGTTAATAGTTTGTCTAATTAATTCCTGAGCAGTTGGAAGTTCGGATTCTTTACCAACCAGTTGGCTTGGCTGAGCTTGTTTTTTTTGTTTAATTTCTGTTGGAAATTCTTTAACTACAGAAGACCCTTCTTCCATTTTAATCTTCGGTGCTTCTGAAATCTCTAGCTTAGCTGCTTCCTTCAAAAATTTAGCTTGAGCTTCTATCTTGCTTAGAATCTCTTCTTTAGTTTCATCAATTAAAATGTGCTGCTCCAAGGCTATGGCTTTAGCTTCCCGGAATGCTTTCTGTAATAATAGTTCAGTAGTTTCAGGTGAAGTTATGGCTGCTTCTACTGCTAAATTGATAGACCATCGAGCTGCTTCTGTTATTTTATTGATATACTCGGCTTCATCAATATGCAGTTGTTTAGCATCAAATACTATGCCTTTTTCCCAAACAGCTACTAGATTTAGGCCTACTTCCATTGGTTTTATATCTAATCTTTTTAGAGTTTCAGCCAGTTTAGCAGAAATTTCAGTTCCTTCTTTAGCTACAGTGACGTTATCAATAATAGCTAATTTACCGCTTTCAACTTTAGTTTTAATCCCGACTGCCGCTAATTCTGAAATAATCGGACCTGGAGCAAAATTAGTAGGGCCGGCTTTAACGATGATATCTTTTGGAGCAATTTGTCCAGCTTTAGCTGCCGCTTCTGATTTATTCTTTTGAATACTTTTGTATAATGTGAAGGGATTACTTCTGCTGAACAGTAGAGCCGGCATTCCTTTAATTTTATCTCTTAACTGTTCAATATTCTCGTTGCCAGAATTGTCTAAAGATCTGTATAATAGCCTCTTTCTGGCCATAACAATTTCCACGCCATTTTTTAGAAGTAAAGCTCTCATTTTCTGCAATTGCTGTGCTGGAAGGCTTTGCAAATTAACAACACCAACTACGGGATAATCTTTAACGGCAGCTGTGATTCTCTGTACCAGTTTCTTCTTAATTTCGCTTACCATTTTAGATTTTCACCGGTTTACCCATAGTTAATTTTAAGTAAACATTCTTAATGTTCTGCGCTTCATTTGGAACATTTTTGAGTGTAGTTTGATAAATAGTTAGAATGTTATCTATAATCTGCTCTTCAGCTTGACCTTCTCGCCCGGCTATACATTGCAGATTAGCTGCTTTTTTAGCTGAAAGCCTAACTGTAGAATTAAGTTTCTTAAGTAACGGTTCTAAATTTGCGTTAGGAGGAACTACACAACCTAACTTGGGATTTGGCATCTTTCCACGTGTACCTAATACTTTACCAAAAATTACTGCTATTTTAGCCATCAAGTTAGCTTGTGCAATGAAATAATCGTATTCTTCCGCTAATTTTTTCAACTTCTTAACATCTTTAAAATTATCAAATTCTGTATCTTTAATCACTAAATCACAATTCTTACTTGCTTGGTCTATTAGTAACTGATCCACAAAAGCGGCAACTCTAACTTTTTTACCTTTTGAATAGTGTAAGGTTACAAAGAAGTCTAACGGATTCTGCTTAATAACTAAGTTTTTAAGGTTAATAATTAAGTCATAAGTCTGTGAGAAATTACGTTTAGGTACTTTTTTAATTTCTTCTAATGCTTTTTGTACGTCTTCTTTCTTCATCATTAACCTCCTACTAAGCGTAGTGTTTACGGTTTGAATAGTAAGAATGGCAATTATTTATAAACGTTTCTGTTTTAAATATCTTATCAACAAAACTCACTTAAATTATCTTAATTTTAAACTGTTGATCCTGCTTATTTTTACAAAATGTCGAAGTTTTCTTTAATTATATCTAGCTGAAAATGTTCTTAAGAAAATTTTTTGACGGCTTATCTTCATTTAGCTGTTTTATTAATTCAACTTGCTTTTTGTTCAACTTTCTAGGAACTTCAATTCTAACCTTAACCATCTGATCACCACTTCCAACATGATTCACAAAAGGTATTCCTTTATCCCGCATCCTGAAAACAGTTTCAGATTGTGTTCCTGCCGGTATTTTCAATTTAGCTTTGCCATTAATTGTTGGAACTTCAATTTCGTCTCCCAGAACTGCTTGAGTAAATGAAATAGGTATAGTGAGATGTAAATCATTATCGCTTCTGACAAATACAGGGTGTTCCTTAACACTTACTTCTATGTATAAATCGCCGGCAGATCCTCCACTGCCGCCAATTTCACCTTCTCCTGGAACTCTTACTCGCATTCCATTTTCCACGCCGGCAGGAATCTTAACAGAAATAGTTCTTCTTCTTCTAATCAAGCCTTCGCCGTTGCATTCTCTGCAAGAATCTTGCGGTAATTCGCCTTTACCATGACAGTAAGGGCATGGTCCGGATTGTTGAAATATTCCAAAAGCTGTTCTTTGAGTTCTCTTAACATAACCTGAACCTTGACAATGATGACAATTTTCAAAGCTCTGGGCTCCCTTACCTTGGCATTCCTTACAATTTTCTAATTTATTCGAAGCAACTTCTTTTTCTACACCGCTAGCGGCTTCTTCCAAAGTTATTTCAGCTTCATAAAGTAAATCACTGCCTCGTCTGGCGCGGGAAGTCCTTCTGCCATTACCACCACTAAATAATTGGTCAAAAATATCATCAAAGTTGCCAAAAGCTCCAGATTTAAATTGCGACATGACATCAGAAAAATCAAAACCTTGCTGTCCACTGCCCTGGAAAGACGAACTGCCATACTGATCATATTGCTGTCTTTTTTTATCATCACCCAGAACTGCTACCGCTTCATTAATTTCTTTAAATTTTTCCTCATACTCTATTTTCTTGTCTTCAGGAGCTCGATCAGGGTGGTATTTCATGGCCAGTTTTTTGTAAGCTTTTTTAATCTGCTCTTTAGTGGCCCCCTTTTCAACTTCCAAAGTTTTGTAGTAATCCTTACTCATTTTCAACCGCCGCGCCCAGTTCTTCTGGTTTTATATCAAGCCTCTCAAAAACTGTTCTTTCTGTTTCTCTGCTTAACTCTAAAGCTTTCTGCAAATAATCGTTCGGGGGATTATATACTTCAGCAAAGTAAGCAAATCGTTCCTCTAAAGAAACTATTTCCTCCTTGAAAGTCCTATAATCAACATAGTTTATTAAAGCTTCTTCGATTTTTTTATCTTCTATGTCGTGTTGGCCTTCGCGCAGCAATAGTACTGCCAATTCAGGGAATTCTTCTTTAAATATTTCATAAGCAATTTCAGTTTCATATTTATTGGGGAATCGTTTTCTTAACTCATCCCTCATGGCTAACTGTTCTTTAGAAAAACTATAGATCTGATGCGGGTTATCGCCTATCTTTTCAATAGCTGCCATCTTAAACAAGTCGTGTAAAATAGCGCCTGCGCGGACTAATTCCAGGTTAATTTTAATACCAGCTTCTTGCAGTTTTTTAGCCAGAAACACTGAAACTTCTTGGACTTTCAAGCAATGTTTTTTGATATTGCTAGGTACTTTATACTCTTCAAAATACTGCAGGCATTGCTGTTGAGTTGGAAGTTTAGTCATTTTTCATTTCAGGAAATAAAGAAACTACTTTATTTCTGAACAGAAAAGAAATCGCTGTTTCTTTTCTTGTTTAGAAAATCCGTTTCGGAAAAGCGGTGTAAATCCCCGCCATTTATGGCGAGGGATAGTCGCTTTTCAGGATTTTCTTTAATTTAACTACTGTAAATTTACCCTTCGGAACAATTTAATTAAAAAAATAAAAAACAATTAAACTTTTTATTTTTTCTCCTTAAATTCAGCGTCAACTACATTTTCATCTTTATCAGATTTTGATTGTTGAGCTTTAGCTGCTGCTTCCTGGTACATCTTGGCGCCAATTTCTTGTGCTGTTTTGTTCAATTCCTCGATCTTTTTATTTATTTCTCCTGGATTTCCAGATTTGCTGGCTTCTTCCAACTCTTTGATGCCGGCTTCCAACTTCTTCTTAGTAGCTTCATCTATTTTGTCTTTAAACTCGTCCATCATTTTATTGGTTTGGTAAATCACAGATTCAGCCTGGTTTTCAGCTTCAATCTTTTCTTTCTTTTTCTTATCATCAGCTTCATGCTTTTCAGCATCTTGTTTCATTTTTTCAATATCTGCTTTTGATAAAGTTGTAGATCCAGTGATTTGAATCCTCTGTTCTCTGCCAGTTCCTAGATCTTTAGCTGAAACATGGACAATGCCGTTGGCATCTATGTCAAAAGTCACTTCAATCTGCGGCACGCCTCTTGGCGCCGGCGGAATTCCCATTAAATCAAAATGGCCTAACACTTTATTATCAGCAAACATTGATCTTTCGCCTTGGCCAACTCTGATTGTTACAGCTGGCTGGTTGTCAGCTGCTGTTGAAAAGATCTGCGATTTCTTAGTTGGAATGGTGGTATTTCTTTCAATCAATGGAGTAAATACCCCGCCTAAAGTTTCGATTCCAAGACTTAGTGGAGTTACATCTAGTAACAACACATCCTTGATATCTCCAGCCATAACTCCTGCTTGTACTGCTGCTCCAATAGCTACAGCCTCATCCGGATTTACTGACTTGTCGCCGTCCTTATTAGTTAATCTTTTAACTAACTCTTGTACGGCTGGAATTCTAGTAGATCCGCCTACGAAGATAATTTTATCGACTTTTTCAGATGTTAAATCAGCATCTTTCAGAGCTTGTTTAACCGGACCTTCCAATCGTTTCAGAATCTCTGAAATTAATTCTTCAAATTTAGCTCTGGTTAAATCTTCCTTGATATGTTTAGGTCCATTTTGGTCTGCGGTAATGAAAGGTATACTGATCTCAACTTTAGTTTTAGTTGATAACTCAATCTTAGCTTTTTCTGCAGCTTCCTTTAATCTTTGCACTGCGGTTGGATCATTGTTAAGATTGATTCCAGTAGATTTCTTGAACTTATCTACTAAATGATCCATTATAATTTGATCCACATCATCTCCCCCTAATCTATTATCTCCGCTGGTTGATTTAACTTCAAAAATTCCTTCTCCCAGCTCTAAGATAGAAACATCAAATGTTCCGCCGCCGAAGTCAAAAACTAGTATCGTGTGTTCTCTATCTTGTCTTTCCAGGCCATACGCTAATGAAGCTGCTGTTGGTTCATTAATTATTCTTAGAACGTTTAATCCAGCAATTTCACCTGCATTTTTAGTAGCTTGTCTTTCTGAATCATTGAAATATGCTGGGACTGTAATTACTGCATTCTTAACTGGCTGACCTAAGTAGGCTTCAGCATCCTTTTTTAATTTCTGTAAAATCATTGCCGAAATTTGTTCAGGAGTATATCCTTTACCATCAATTTCAACTTTCTCGTTGCCGCCCATTTTTCTTTTAATAGATCTAATGGTATGTGACGGGTCAACGATAGCTTGATTTCTGGCTATTTGTCCAACAATAACCTCTCCGTCTTTAATATGTACCACGCTAGGGGTAGTTCTAGTTCCTTCTGCATTAGAAATAATGGTTGGTTTTCCTCCTTCCATGACTGCCATAGCTGAAAAAGTAGTACCCAAATCAATACCAATTGTTGCACCAGATGCTGTTTTTGTTTCATTATTATTTTTTGTCATTTTAATTTTCCTCCTTAGGATTAGTTTTTTCTTCTGTTTTTTTACCTGAACTTATTTTTACTTTAGCATGCCTAATCACTTCACCGTTTAAAGTAAAGCCTCTTTGCAATTCTTCTACAATTGAGTCTTTTGGTTGGTCCGATTCAACCTTTAGTAAAGCTTCATGGAGATAAGGATCAAATTGTCCTCCTGTAGTTTTAATGGTTTCAATGTGGTTGTTTTCTAGGATGCTGTTAAGCTGTGTGTGAATCAATTTCACGCCTTCTTTAAAACTGTCTTGATTTTCTGTATTCTTCAAAGCCAGTTCAAAATTGTCAATTATTGGCAGCAATTCTAAAATAATATTTTTAGCAGCCATTTCTCGAATTTCCATAACTCTTTTCTCGGTTTGCTTTCTAAAATTTTCAAAATTAGCTTGAGTTCTCTGCAGCAGGTCTTTTAGCTCATTAGCTGAATTATCTGTTTCTACTGGTTCTATTGTTTTTTTCTCAGTCATGGGTAATTTCATCTCGCTATCTGTTGGCTTTAGATCAACTAAGAAGGGCTAAGATAGACCTATTATATAAATCTTTCTGGAAAATTTTAAAAATACGCTTGATATCTTCAGTTTAAACATGAAAATAACCATTTTAAAATTGCGCCGTGATAATTATGATAATGTAAATCGCGAATTGCAGTGGCTGGGGAACTCTTTAGGTTTATTTAACCTTAGAGATCGAGACAGTAGTTGTTTTAGAATTTTTATTAGTTTAGTGCGCAGAGCTAAAAGGAATGAAGCTACCTCTTCGGATCAGATTGCTGAGCAATTAAACCTAACTAGAGGAACAGTTGTGCATCATTTATCAAAGTTAATGGACTCTGGATTAGTGGTTAGAGAAGGCAGAAGATATATTCTAAGAGAAAGGGATTTACAGCAAGTGATAAAAGATTTACAAAAAGATATGGATTTTGTATTTTCTGAATTAAATCAAGTAGCTAAAGAAATCGATGAAAAATTAGGCTGAAGCCCAGAAAATGTTATATACTTTAATAGTTTAATTATTTTTATGGGAGTGATAAATTGGTTTAAAAATTTAGGTGGTCCTAGTAAGGCTGCTATTTTTGAAGCAGATATAGGAGAACACCAAAGTAGATTAAAAGCATTATTAGAAAAAGAATTTGAAAGTTACATCAGTCGGCGGGATGAAGATGAAAATATTAATATCCATTACAATCTCAATCTTATTAGTGTTGAAAGAAAAAGTCTTCATTCAGATACTTTAAAATTACTAAATTTATCTACACTTAAAACTAGATTTGAAAGAGAAGAAAAAATACCAGTTCTACTTATTACTATTAATTATAGGAGACAAAGAGGTGTCGGCTTTTCTACTAGAGCGATCTTAAATCTTCAAGTGATTCCTGGTTATAACCGGAAATCAAAGAAAAAGGAACCGGAGTATCTGGTGGTTGCTCATGCAGGAAGCGATTTTAAAAATGATGTCCTAGCTGATATGAAAATCAAGCCTATCGGCGGCTTTTTATTCATTGCAACTTTAAAACAACTTGATGGTAAAAGAATTAAAGATCTAAAAAATGGTTTTTTTGAATATTTTGGTTAATCAACTGCATATATTTAATTCTCTTATGACTTCTTTAGCATCTGTTTGCCTTCTGTTTAGTAAACAAGAAAGCAAAAATTCCGGTTGTAATTCCCATTTTGCTGAATGTTAATTAAACACTAAGGCTAAGGTCTTGATACCAAAGCTCCAAACTTAATACATACAATCAACCCTAAGTTTTATAAAACACTCCTATTTCTTAAGTCCTTAAATGACTAAAAAGAAAAATTCTCCACAACCTGAACTTAATATTGCTCTAGTTGGGCATGTTGACCATGGTAAAACTACCTTGACTGAAAGATTTAGCGGCAAATGGACTGATACTCATTCTGAGGAATTAAAAAAAGGCATTACTATTAGGTTAGGTTATGCTGATTTTTCAGTATATTATTGTGATAACTGCCAGTACCATACTACTAAAAATAAATGTTTAAAATGTAACCAAGATACAAAGTTTATCAGAAAGATTTCATTAGTTGATGCGCCAGGCCACGAAAGCTTGATGGCTACAATGCTCTCTGGAGCAGCTATAGTGGATGGAGCTCTGCTGCTAGTGGCGGCTAATGAAGCTTGTCCTCAGCCGCAGACCAAAGAGCATTTAATGGCCCTGCAGATTTCCGGCATCAAAAATGTTATTATTGTACAGAACAAAATTGATTTAGTAACCAGAGAAGAAGCCTTAGAAAATTATCATCAAATTAAGGAATTTATTAAAACTAGTGATTACAATGATGCTCCAATCATACCGATTTCAGCTAGATCTAATGTTAATATTGATGTTTTAATTCAAGCTATACAAGAATATTTTGCAACTCCTAATAGAAATTTGAAAGCTGATCCTTTAATGTTAGTAGCTAGATCATTTGACATTAACAAACCAGGTTCTAAACCCCATACTATTTTGGGCGGGGTCTTGGGTGGAACAGTCAAACAAGGTAAATTCAAAGTTAACGATGAAATAGAAATTGTTCCGGGCTATATGGTAGAAGAAAAGAATAAGAAAGTCTGGAAATCGTTGAGAACTAGAATTATTCAGATTTATTCCGGCGGTGAACCTGTAGATGAAATTATTCCCGGCGGCAGTATGGCCTTGGCTACACAGCTAGATCCAACTATAGTAAAATCAGATAGCCTGACCGGATCCTTAGTCGGAATTCCCGGAAAGCTTCCTCCAATACATAATCAAATTACATTAGATACTAATTTATTGGAAAGAGTAGTAGGAACAAAGGAAGAAGCTGAAGTCAAACCTTTAGCAAAAGGAGAAGTTTTAATGCTTAATGTTAATTCTGCAGCTACCGTTGGAGTGGTGATAGATCCTTCTAAGAAAAACACAACTTGTAGTTTAAAAAAACCAATCTGCGCTGATAAAGGTGCTAGAATTACAATTTCCAGAAGAGTTGGGGATAGATTTAGATTAATTGGTTTTGGAATTTTAAAGTAAAATTCTATCTCTTAGTTTTTGACAGCTGGTTATAAAACTCTAAAATATTTTATAACTATTAAATTTCTCCACTAGCTCTTATTTGGCTTAAATTGATCTTATTTCCAGGTGAAGTTTGATAAAATTGATTTCCTATTTTGACCATATCCGGCATTCTAAGTTGCTTAGCATCGATCCTATCTCTATGCTCTTCTAATGTTTCTATCACATAGCCTTTCATCTTACCCTCCAAATGGTTGCTGGGATTGGCTAAAGCTTCTTTAACTTCTAATGGATTAGTTGGTTCGGCTATAAAAGCATAATTAATAATACTATTGTAGTACAAATCAGTTTTACTTTTAGGTACACCTAGTGGTGTTACACTTACTGCAATTAAAGCCCTAGGCTGGATACCAAATCCGAATTCTTCAACACCTTCCTGTATACAGCAACTAATTGGATCTGTATTTTTCCTTGATTCTGGTGTTTCAATTTTACCTCCGGCATAACCGGGAAATTCGTCTCCTTTTCTCTGCACCATAATCACATTCCAAGGATCATCAACGCTTGGTTTGTAAATAACCATCATGCTAGCTACACCTAAAGCATATCCCAGCGGTCTTTCTTCAGATTCTGTTAAGCCTTGCGCTCCTAGACAAGGTATCCTTCTATCCCAGTTACAAGTGAGATCATCCCAGTTAAAATGATTTAATACATTAGTAGCCGATCTGGCAATAGATTGATTATCAGCAATAACCCATTCTAATGTTCTTTTATTCCTAAAATTACCTAATTCTGCCACTTCATCTTTACCAGATTTAAATCCTTGGCCAGGATCAGCTACGTAAACTTTTCGAGCTATATCTTGTTCTTTTCTCATTTCAGTATTGTTTACTACAACATAAAAGACATTCCTAAACTGCCATTGGTTAGAATGGCGACTTCTGGTTGGAACAATCGTTCTTAAACCTAACATTTTATCAACTGTCAATCCTGTTTGTTCTTCAAACCTAACTCTAGCTACATCTTCTAGCGTTTCAGGTTCATGATATGGTGCTCTAAATCTTAAACCAGGAAACTTCAATTTCTGATTATCAGCTTCAACCAGAATATATTGTGGTCTTCCATAGGTTTTAGTTAATCCAATTATGGTTACAGTACTCTCAGCATAAGCCGGATCTTTCTTAATAGAAATTTCCATAGGATGATGTCTTAATTCACCTTTTAAATAATTTACTACTCGCTAGAATCTAAATCTCCCGCGATTCTACAGCATCTAGTAAGCAATTATTACTTCCTGGGTTTAATACCCCGCTGTTTACAGCGACCAGGAAGTAATGATTGAAAATCCGTCTTGAAAATTGGCGTAATACATGAAAAAAGAAAACTATCTTTTTTCAGTACTGAAAACCAATAGTTTTTTGGTTTTCATGTACCCCACAGCTCTGCTTTGAAGTGAGCGAAGCGAACGGTGGGATAGCCAATTTTAGGATTTTCATTTTATTGAAAACAAGTATTGTAAATTTGTATGATAGCCAACAGTTATCCTATGTTTTGGATAACAAATCTAAACATTTTAGGTTATTTTTCTTAAGAATATAATAAACTGGGCCTGGAGAGATTTGAACTCCCGAACCTCTGGCTGGCTTAGCTACCGTTGGTTTTTAACTTCTGTACCAACAGCAGTCATATAAGACTTACGCTCATTTAGATCAGCGCTCTAACCAGGCTGAGCTACAGGCCCATAAAAAGATTACTCTCCAGAATACTTTATTAAAGTTTTGGTGGATCTGGTAATTTGTGAAATATTTTCGAGCATTTATTCGTTATTACATTCATCAAAACATTCATCAAAATTGATAAACAATTTGTAGTGCCAGAAAGTTTTAGCCTACTTCTGTAGGTGAAAGTAAAATATGATTTTTCCACCAGTGTATTTTCACTGGTGGTGTAGCCATCTTTTTGACAGCAAACCTAGGCCGTTCTAAACAGATAGGATTGTTTTTTAACTCTATCCGGGCTGACTATTATCTGCTCGTCATCGATTGCTTCTATATTAGCAATGTATGGAACTTTGGTTACACCATCAGGCAAAAATAGTGCCATGGCCGCATCAACTAATACAGGATTATTATCTCCATAATAAATTACATTAATAGCGTGAGCGCGGTTAAATTGTATTTCTGGATGTTGAAGTAATACCCCTACTACCATAGCTTGGGTTTCTCTTTGCATTCTTAATTGTACGATCATTGCTAATTCTAAACATTCAGCAGAACGTAATTCAACTATCCTAGAAAACGGTGCAATGGTTCTCCGATCATTCTGTTCGTAATCTTTATTCATTACAGCATCAATATTATAAGGAGAGAAACCATTAGTTAGTTTTAGATAAAATTCTTCATCATCTTCAGAATCACAGACCAGTCTATCAATCTCTTCATTATCGATTTTGTACCATAAAGTGCCCGGGTGGAAGTTTTTAGAAATTTCTTGTCCTTTTTCAAGTTTAGTGTAAACCGGGAAACCCTTGTTTGTTTTAATAAAATCTCTAGCTTGTTTAAATAAAAATTCTTTAATGTCTACTTTTTCAATTCTCATTCTAGCATCTAGAAATAAACTAGTTATAAACATTTCGGGATAGTTGTTACTAAAAGGTAGCGATCATTTAATTATCTGAAATTTTGGGAGGTATTAAACTTTGACTGATAGCATCTTCAAAATACTGGCTCCACATTTCGAAAACTCTGCGTTCCTGTAGGGAGCATCCCCTCGCGACGAGTCTGCTTCATAGAAACTGAAAGCATTTTGACCTGATGATGCAATCAGTCAAATATGTACACTCCCAAATTCTGGAGTTTCAGCCTAAAACTAGCTCTTAACGATAGAATATTATCAAATTAGACTTGTTTATAACAGCAAAAAGTAAAATTTAATGGCCAAACAAGGTTGCCACTAGCAAGTGGCACCATTTTCGAAACATTTATATAGGAGTTAGATCTTTTTGATTAAACAGGTTCTAGAGGTAGTTAATATTACATGCAGGTAAACACAAAATGAATATCAACTATGTAAAAAAGTTAATGGATAGAAAGAAGAATTCTCATAAAGGTGAAAATGGTTCAGTTTTAATTATAGGTGGTTCCGAAGAGTTAGTCGGAGCAGTTACTTTGGCAGGTTTAGCTGCTTTAAGAGCAGGCTGTGATGTAGTAACTATAGCTGCTCCGGAGAAAGTAGCTTGGACAGTTAATAGAACCTCCCCTGATTTAATTACTCATAAGGTAAAGGGAGCTTTTACAGTTAAAAAAGCTAAAGAATTAATTAAATTTGCCGATAGATTTGATGCAGTTTTAATTGGCAATGGTATTACCAAGAAAGCCGATAAATTTTGTAATTATTTTATTAAAAAATCTCCCTCTTTAAAAGTTATTGATGCTGATGCTCTAAAAGGATTATCATTTAAAGATTTTTCTAACGCCATTTTGACTCCACATGAAACAGAGTTGGAAATGATGTTAGTTAACAGTAATAAAGAATTTTTACTGCCAAAATTAAGAGAGTCTAATGCTAAGGAGAAAGCTGAAATTCTGCAGGGGAATTTAAGATATTTCTTACAAAACAACAATGTTCTGGTCGTAAAAGGTTCAACAGATATTATAATTTCAAAAAATCGAATTGCTTACAATAGGACTGGCAATCAAGGTATGACCAAAGCAGGTACAGGTGATGTATTAGCTGGTTTAATAGTAGGATTCTTAGCTAAGACTAAAGACCTTTACAAGAGTGCAGTTGCTGCCTCTTTCGTCAATGGTTTTGTTGGTGATATTTTATTAAAGAAGAAGAAAGGTTACAGTTTCATTGCCTCTGATATTATTGCTGATCTTGAGAATATCAATATGATTTCAGGCAAGAAAGTTCCAGCTTAGATCGAGATTGTAAAATAAAATGAATTATCTTTCAAGACAGTTATTAACTGGATCCTTGGCTTTTATACTAAGTTGTGCCTCATCTGTAGCACCTAAAGAACCAATACAACTGGATTTAATCCCTAACCGAGTATCCGCTAGAGATTTAATTTGTCCTTATGAATGGTTTGGGTTGGAAAGACAAGGCCGATACTTTGCTTTTGCTTGCTCTTCTACTACTACACAGGATATATGTGCCATGGAAGAAAGAGATTATTCTGACGCCTTAAGGCGGCATCGTGAAAAATGCAGATAACTTTTTATGATAGGTTTCTTATTTGATTAATATGGCCGATCTAAATATATTTGAAGCAGTTTATGCCAGTCCTGATGCCGCTCCTTGGACTTACACTGAGACTCCGGTTGAAATTAGTGATTTACTGAAGAGAAAAATGATAGTCCAACCAGGAAGAGTTTTGGAAGTTGGTTGTGGAGAAGGCTATAATGCAATTTTTCTAGCCCAAAAAAGATTTGAAGTAAAAGCCATTGACCAATCCCAAAATGCTATTAAATTTGCCAAGAAAAATGCAGAAAGTAATTCAGCAAACGTTGATTTTCAAATAATGGATTATCAACAGTTAAGAGACTGCCAAGATCAATTTGATTTCATTTTTGATTGGAGATTTTTCCATGAAATAACTGATGAACAAGAACGAGAAGACTATGTTAGAAATATTAGTAGCCTGTTAAATAGTGGCGGGAAATATCTTTCTGTGGCCTTTAGTGGAGATTCAGACTTTATGGGCAATGGAAAACTAAGAATATCTCCAATCGGCAAAGAGATTTACTTTGCAAAACTGGATGATTCTCGACAACAAATTGAACGATATTTGCGACTCGTCGATTCTAAACATATTATTGTTCCTCAAAAGCCAGATTTAAAGATTACAGCTAATTATGTATTAGCTCAAAAATAATATTATTCTTTAGAAAGCACAAACCGAACATAAAGTGAGAAAGGTATCGGACTTAGTCCATCTTCCCCAACTGACTGTACTAAGCGATAATTTTTGTCACCGAGCTTATAACTATTTGATCCTTGAGATGAAACAACTATTCCTGCTTTTCTTTCTAATCCTCCATAATCTTGATCTAAAGCTTTCATGAATCCATTCCAGTCGTTAGGATCGTCACTGTCAAAAACATTATTGCCATCCACATCATAATCTCTGACGTAAACAAAACCTTCCTGCAGCTGAAATCTTTGCATACTGTTCAAATTAAAAATTCTCTTTCCACCTTCTCTTATAGTTATTCTTCTATAAAAATTATTAACCTGTGTTTGTGTACATTTTTTAATATCAGGATGATACAATTTGGAATCAATTGTAGGTTTAAGTAAACCTTGCTGTATTAGAATTAATGTTTCACTCTTATTAGCCATATTAATCTAAAATGGTGTGCGTTTATATAATTTTTTGATTAGTAACATATATAAAGATCCTGACACTGCTTTAAACTGTCCATAAAAGGCTATTTGAAAGAATTTACCTGCATCCTTTTTCTATGTACATTGGCATTGTAATAATAGCTATTTGGAGTTTAGTTTGGAAAGGTTTAGGATTATGGTACGCTGCTAAAAGTAATCACAAAAATTGGTTTTTAGCAATTTTAATTTTAAACACTGCAGGATTACTCCCGATAATTTACTTATTATGGTTTAAACCGGAAGAAAAGAAGATTAGAAAGAAATAACACCGAGAAGCAAGCGTGATAAAATAATCAAGATACTCCCTCTTTTTATAGAATTCAATTTATTACTTCCTGGGTTTAATACCCCGCTGTTTACAGCGACCAGGAAGTAATGATTGAAAATCCGTCTTGAAAATTGGCGTAATACCCCACAGCTCTGCTGTGGAGTGAGCGAAGCGAACGGTGGGATAGCCAATTTTAGGATTTTCATTTTATTTTGTTCAGTTTACAATATTTTTCAAAAACGTAGCTGGCTATTGCTAAATCCTGAACGCCTAATCCTGTAGAATCAAACAGTGTGATCTCTTCAACACTTTCTCTTCCTTTCTTTGCTCCAGAAATGACTTCACCAATTTCAGCATGGATTTTATTTAAGTCAATTATGCCTTTGTTTAGTGCGTGTTGCAATTCTCCATTTTTGGAACATTGAGCAGTTGAATCAGTGATTATTTTTGTCCGCAATAAAATTTGTTCATCTAACTCTTGTTTGCCGGGCATATCTGCTCCAATGGCATTAATATGCATACCATCTTTAATTATACTATCTGGAACTAAAGCCATTTTTGATGGTGTAGCTGTAATCACAACATCAATATTTTTAGCTTCTTCAATATTTTTAATAGCCCTAACATCTAATTTAGGAAGTTTGGACAAAATGTTATTACAGTATTTATTTGCATTAGCTTTATTTCTTCCACATACAAATAACCTCTTAATTGAAAGAACTTTAGACAAAAATTCCACTTGAAGCATAGCTTGAATTCCTGTTCCAATGACAAGAACATTCTCACTATTTTTTCTTGCCAAATGCTTTACAGCAATAGCACCAGCTGCAGCAGTTCTATAATCAGTCAATGTTCCATCTTCCAATAAAATACTTTTTGGCACTCCTGTTTTCGCATCAAGTAAAATCATTAATCCTTGAGATGAACTTAAATTGATACTAGGATTGTCATAAAAACCTGAAGCAATTTTAATGCAATAATATTTGTTGCCTTTTACATATGCGCTTTTAACGTGAGTTTCACTATTAAACTCTTTCAGAATAATATCTTGTGGCGGAGGCATTACAGCTTGGCCATTAGAAAAATCTACAAAACTTTTCTCAACAATTGAAATAATCTCGTTGTAGTCTAATAACTTCATTATTTCTTCTTTTTTAATGATGATAGTAGTCATTTGCCTATAACTTTTCTTATTGTATCAATACCAACTCCAGAACCAGATAATACTACTACAATATTTTTGTTTCTAAAATCACTTTGTCTCTTAATCAATGATGCAAGAGGTACAGCAGCAGCACCTTCAATTATTTTGTGGTGTTTGTCGATCATATATATCATTGCATTCCTTATTTCATCTTCTGTAACTTGCATATATTCATCAACATATTTTTTACAAAAATCAAATGTTATTGAGCCTGGTTCAATACCTCCAGCAGAGCCATCTGAAAGTGTTGATTTATGCTCAACTTCTATAACTTCCCCAGCTTTAATCGAGGCTGACATTGCACCAGAATTTTTAGGCTCACATCCTATAATCCTGATATCTTTGTTTCTATTTTTAAGATAACCAGCAATTCCAGAAATCATTCCGCCTCCGCCAATACATACAAAAATAATATCTACGTCTGGAAGCTGTTCAGATATTTCATATCCGATAGTTCCTTGACCAGCAACAATATCCATATCATTATAGGGAGAAATAAATGGTATTTTTTGTTTTTCAGCAATCTTTCTGGCGTATATTTCAACTTCACCACTGGCTCCATTATGTTTTTTTACTTCAATATCATAAAATTGCAATGCTTCGATTTTTGCTTCTTGCACATTTTCAGGAACGTAAACTGTGCCATCAATATTCAGCATCTTCGCTACATAAGCAGTGGCTCTTCCATGATTGCCAGTAGAAGCAGTAATGAATCCATTTTTACATTGATTTTTGCAGGAAAGAAGTTTATTAAAAGCACCCCTAATCTTAAATGAGCCTGTAAGTTGCTCTGACTCCAGCTTTAAATACACATTACAATTACAAAGCTTGCTAAGATATGGTGAAAATTCTAAAGAAGTTTTGCGGATATATTTCCTTATTCTGTTCTCAGCCCTCAACACTTCCTTAAAGATTTCCATTCTACTTTAGTAAATATCCCTATTTATAAAATTACCTACGGAACTCCCCATCGTTTCCATTTCATTCGTCAAAATGTCCTCCTATCAGCAGTTTAGCCACTAAAAACTATTGAACTTAACTGCGATTATTAAAGTCATTTGCTATATCATTACCATCCTAAAATTATTGGTATATATTTGACTGATAAAGTTTTAACGACTAAAATTAAAATTAGATAATTTACACCAGAATTAGTTACTTATTAAATGAAAAGAGCAGAAATCCCCGCTATTCATAGCGTGGGATGAATGCTGCGATAGATTTCGCTACTTTTCATTTCAGGAAATAAAGAAACTACTTTATTTCTGAACAGAAAAGAAATCGCTGTTTCTTTTCTTGTTTAGAAAATCCGTCTCGGAAAAGCGGCGTAAATCCCCGCCATTTATGGTGAGGGATAGTCGCTTTTCAGGATTTTCTTTAATTATCTCAGATTAGTTTCATCAGATGGAAATCTATATTTTTGGCAATCTATACATTTTTATTTAATGATGTTATATTTCCATTATGATTGACCACGCTGCCATTATTATCAAAAATAAAGACCAAATATTATTTATTAAACGTTCTAAATACAAAAAAATTCTGCCTAACATTTGGTCCTTTCCCAGTGGAACTCAAAAAGAAAATGAAACTATTTTTCAAACTGCTGAAAGAGAAGCCCGGGAGGAATTAGGTGTAATAGTCAAGGCAGAATCCTTACTTACAAAGAAAGAATTACCTGAATTTAATGTGATTTTGCATTTTGTGGTTTGTTCTATTTTAGAAGGAATTCCAGATATTAGAGATCACCATGAAATTAGTGAATTAAGTTGGTTGAGATCTGAAGAATTTTTTTGCAAATATACTGATGAAGAAATCGGACATGGTTTAGCTCACTTGAGAAATCTTAAATCTCTTCAATCTCAACTCTTCCTTTTCTAGTTCTAACAGTATATTCTTTATTTTCAGATAGCCTAGCCATTTTAGTAACTAACTCTGGGAGCAAAATTCTTTCACCTCTAAAATTTAGGGAAGTGATAATAGATTGAGTAACTTCAGGTTCTAGAGATATCTCACGCATCACTTCAGCTGCTCCAATAGTAGTATGTCTATTGTAAGCTTCCTTAGTTTTCCTATAAAGAAATTTAGCGATTTCATCTGGTATATCTAGAGTTGATACCTCGTTAATTCCTAATCCAGGGGAGATGTTAGCTTCTATTACTACAGGACCGAAAGGCCCTTCTAGGATATCCACACCGCAGATGTCAGCGCCTAGAGCTTTAGCTGTATCTACAGCTAGTTTACAAGTCTTAATGCTTAAGATCATCGCTTCACCTTTTCCTCCTGCATGCAAATTCGCTCTTTTTTCTTCAGCTTTGGCAATTCTTCTCATCCCGGCCACCACTTTGTCACCGACGACTAAAGCTCTGATGTCGCTGCCTCCTGTTTCTATATATTCCTGGATAATGAAGGGTTGATTCAAAGCTCCCAGAGCGTCTAATAATGAAGCTGCTGAGCTAGGTGAATCAGCAAACATCACTCCTTTTCCCTGCGTTCCTTCTGGAAATTTCATAACTATAGGATAATTTACTCTTTTAAGTAATTCTTTGGATGTATTAACAGTAGGAGAAACATAAGTTTTTGGCATAGGGATGTTATGCTGTTCTAAAGTAAGATGGGTAAGGAGTTTATTGTGTACAGTGGTAAAACATTGTGCTGGTAGGGGCATATATTTTACTTTTCCTTCTAGTAATGAGGCAATTGATCTTAATAAGTATGCATATCTAAATGACCCTTTTAAATAGACACAATCATAGTTATTTAATGGTTTTCCTTGGTAAAACACTCCTTGTTCTTTACCTAAACTAACTTCAATTTCACCTAAGTTAATACAGTCTACTTGGTCGAAATATTTCCTCATAGCTTCGGCTGTGATGATTGAACTTTTGCTCCCCATTGAAATAATTGCAGCTTTCATTTTTCAGCTTCTAACAATGGATCTATTAGAAATTTTCCCTTTTTTAAAACATTCTGCCCAATTAAAATTTGGTAAGTCATATGAGATCTGTCTGCCAAAGAGAATTCAGCTTCTATGATCGTTCCAGCGATATTCACTTTAGCTAAAACTATTGGTCTTTTCTTAACGCCAGACGCCGATTTAACTAATCTTGTTCTAAGGGTTGGCCCTAGTTTTAATTTTTCTGCTAAGGTAAGGTCTATGGAAGAAGAGGTGGCACCAGAATCTATTCTGGCAGTGAGTAGTTTTTCTTCACCGTTACTGCCTTCCAAAATCACCGAACCAGTAAGCCCGAGAATGGTTCTTTCCATTTAATTTAATGGACTTGGTTTTTTTATAAGACTTTCTAAAATACAAAAGCTTTTTAAAGCGCTCATCTCTTTTTGTCTTTATTGCCCCGGTGGTGTAGTCCGGACTATCATACTGCCCTTTCGGCCTGCTAACAAACAAAGAAAAGTTCTTTGCAGGTTACAGGGTAGACAGGCAGTGACCCGGGTTCAAAATGGTCTTTGAGACCAATGAAACTCCCGGCCGGGGCATTTTACTTCACAGGATATTTGCCCATATTTAATCCAATTTAATTTGATTTTGGATTTATGGGTTTAAATAGGCTAATTCTTACTGAATTAAAGTATGAACCAAGAACGACAGAAAACTTATTTATCACTGTGGTCAAAGAACGTTATCGAGAGACTTGATAAGGAATTAATCAGTGATGGAAACAAAAAGCTTTTAAGAAATTTTCAAAATTATTTGTTTAGTACTGGAACTAAAACATTCAGAGTAGGCAAATTAACTAAAGAAATAACTAAACTTCTTTTAGCCAAAGAAAATGGCCTTTTAGTAATTGGTTGTGATTTAAATCAGGCAACCAAACAGGATATTCTTAATGCTGTTTCTTATATCAATAGAAGTGAAGACTGGGCTGAGGCTACTAAATCCGATTATAGAAGAGCCATTAAGCAATTTTACAAGTGGTTTAAGGAAGAAGATGAACGAGTATATAGTAAGGATGATCATGAAAGAATAATTGCTCAGAAGCTGTATCATTTTGTGGAGAATGAAGTAAAGAGAGCTTACAAACCAAAACAGATAGACCCTTCAACAATTCTTACTGAAGAGGATGTAGAAAAAGCCGTTGGCGGTTGTAGAACTATCAAAGAGAAAGCTTTCATTAAATTTCTCCATGAAACAGGGGTAAGAGCCGAAGAAATGATAAATCTGAAGGTTAAACATATTGAAATTAAGAAAAATATCGGCTTAGCTCATGTTGATGGCAAAACTGGAAGAAGAACTGTACAGTTTGTTAAATCAATGCCTTATGTCGTTCAATGGTTAAGTATTCATCCATGCAAAGAAGTCCCTGAGGCCTATTTATGGTTAGGTGAAAGAACTAATCGCCTATACGAGCCATTAAAATATCTTGGTGCCATGAAATTAGTACAAAGATGTTTTAAACGAGCAGGTTTAAAGAAAAGACATAATTTACATTGGTTTAGACATTCCAGAGCTTCTTTACTTGCTCCTCACTTACCAGAATCTTTACTCTGTAAGTATATGGGTTGGGTTTTGGGAAGCAAACAAGTTAGAACCTATCTACATTTATGCCCTCAACAGCTAGAAGATGCTTTTCTAAAGATTAATGGGTTAGTTGAGGATAGTGAAAAGAAAGACTTACCTCAAAAATGTGGCTGTGGAACAGTAAATGATACTTTTGCTCGATACTGTTTTCAGTGCGGAAATCCATTAAATGTTGAGATTGCTTTACAAGATCAAGAATTAGTTAAGTCTGAGACAAATATAGCTATTAAAGAGATGATGGAAATGTTCAAGAATCCAGAGACGATGAAGAAATTCATGGAGTTTAAGAGAACTAATATTTAGATTACTTGCGGTAATTTTTGATGTAATCGAAAATAACAGAATACCCTTTAAATGTAATTTTTAAGGTATTAATAAAGGCATAAACTACCACAGTTAAAATTGTTGCCCAAATAATCATATTAATTAAGACATCCAGAAATGTCACTCCTGTAGGTTTTATTATGTCTAAATAATTAATCATATGTGAAATAGTTCCACCAATAGCACTAGCTAAGATCAGAAGCGTAAAATCTTTTAATTTTAGTTTATTCATACGACTTATTCTATTAAAAGTCGTTTTTTAATAATTCTTTTCCACTTTTTGTTATGTGATAGATTTTGTAGATTCTATCTTTTGGATTCAGACACTTAACTAATTTCCTTTCTTCTAATTCCAATAATGTCTTTCTAACATGAGTCCGATATAGTCCTGTTTCCGCTAGAGATAAACATTACCTAGATAAAGAGAAAATGGCTTATAGGTTGTATAAAGAGAAGCTGGAAGGGTATTTTGTAGAGTTTCTAGGCAATAAATTGTTATAAATCGCTTTTAACCTAATTGCTTCATGAAAGATTTATCAGAAGGAGAAGAAAGAAATAGAGTTGATAATTTAGCTGATTGCTTATATTCAACTGATTTTTTATTAAAATTTACAGATAAAGTTTTCAAACAAGATTCAAAAGAAAAAACAATATCTCAATTTTATAGTGATTGGTCAAAGATTAACAAAAGAGAAGGATTTATGCCTTTTAGTAAGGGTAATATTTTAGGAACTACATATGTATGTCTCCTTTATGCTAAAGAAAATTGGTTTGATTTAATTCCAGAAACTCAACTTAGAGAAATTAATGAACATTGGGGATTGAAAGGAGTTGAAATTATTAATCCAATGAAGGAACCAAATTTAAAATTAATAATTCGGAAAATTAGAAATGCTCTTGGACACGGAAATGTTAGTGTGAAAACCACAACTGGAATGACTAGAGATTCTCTTTTTGATGAAGTTAGTTATAATTTTAGTGATAGGAATAAAGATAACCCTGAAGATATTTTTTCAATAACATTAACATTAGGACAATTAATTAATTTGTTAAAAAGCTTTCAGAGCTTGATACATTCATACGTTAGAAAAAAATACGATATTACTCCAGAAAAGTTAGAGCAAGAAAAAGAGAATTATAAAGAAGGGATAGGATTATTTTAACATCTATTTTCTAACTTCAGTCAATAACCTTCTAACGGCATCTTTGATAAATTCTGGTTTAGAAATGTAGCCATGCTTCTTATTCTTAATAACTTCTTCGACTTGGTCTAATAGGACATTTGGAAGTGCTATGGTGGTATAACCTTTTCTTGCCATAATAGGTATGTATTACTATAATATATTAAGAAAGATAGGTACTATTTACAAATAAGTACCAAAATGTTTAAAAATGGACTTTAGTTATTATTTATATCTAAAATGAAATCACATAGTATAATTATCCCATTAATTATTACGTTGATGGTTATTCTAACGGCTTGTTCTGGAATTAATTTAGATAATTCTTATTTAACGGGCTGTGAGAACCAAGCTAAGATATTAATTCCAAGAGGAGCCACATTAACTAATTTTGGAAACTATTGGCAGATTAAAGAATTCAGGTGGACAGATGGTTATCAAATAAACAGTTTAACTTTAAGTAACATTGAATATAAACAAGGTAATGCTCAAGGTCAGAATGTTAATTATTACTATCCTCAAGGTTTTTTAGGGGATACTACTTATTTAGGTTATTCTCAGAATATTATAGATTTTGAAGGAAATATTTTAGGATCAAATAGATTTTCAGCAGAGTTAATATTAAAGCCAACTAGGGATATAAGCCAGGCAACAGAATACGAAGAAGTTGAATTTGAAATTGTTGATGTTAATTATAGAGATTGTAACTTTGTTGGAGATATAAAAGGAGATATTAGACCTTACATTAATACACCTAACTTAAAAGAAATAGATTTAGATAGAGATGAACTATCAGTAGCTAGAAGCAAAGATAAGATTGATTTGTCATTAAAAGAGAGATTTCTGTTAATAAATTCTGATATGTCGAAAGAACAAATTATTGAATTAATTGGTGAACCCGATATGAAGGAATATCCTGTAATTAAATCTAAGAAAGACGGAATAGATTCGGAAACAAAAATTGTTCAATGGTATTATAATGATTATCCAAACCGCTTGTGGATACAACTAGATTCAGAAGAGAAAGATATTGGAGCAATAGTTTTACATGAAAATAAAGAATTCATCAAAAAATAGCTATGATTAAAATTTTAAAAGACAAGACTAGGATAATAATAATTACCCTAATAGTTTCAATTCTTGTTTTAATTGGTAATTTTCCATATTCTGTTGGAACAATTATTTACTTTGTTATATGTGGAGCAATATCTTACCACTTGGCAAGGAAGATAAATAAAAACGTGGTTACTGGGTATATAACTGGTTTCATATTGGGGGTATTAGGTATATTGTTATATTATCTTTATTATAAACAAATTAAGCGTAAAAGGAAAGGACTTATTGTAAAGATTTTTGAATGGGAAATTAAAAATCTAAAAAATTGGGAAGACTCTAAAATTGTTACTGAAGAAGAAAAATATGGGAAGAGATAGAATCAATACTGGTGGACTTAAAGAATTTCATTATGATAAAGACTACTATAAAAGAATAGAATCTGAAGATACTGAATCTACTAGGGAGTTTAAGAAAGCTCTCCGAGAGTGGAGAAAGGAACAAAGAAACATAAATATTAAAGATTATACTAAGAGACTTGTTCTAGCAGAAGACCCAGTTATTGAGTTAGAGGAAGTTAAAACTCATAATCCAGTTAGTAATGATTCAACAGAATCAGAAAATTTCTTTAAAATAATTGTTAATAAAATTAAATCCTGGTTTTCATAAAATTCCCATTTTCTCATATAACAGATACTCTGTAGGATGTTTAATATGTGAAAATTTTAGAATTTTCGTTATAAGTGGAATATTTCTTTTTAAACTAGTACTGATTTTAAGATTATAAATTAGGAGGTATAACAAAAAATGAAAACTTTAGAAATGGTTAGAAAAGAATATACTCAATGTCCTGAAGGACATAAAAAAAACTTTGCCTTCAGTTCTTGGACAATCTACTGCAAAGAGTGTGATGCCAACTATGATATAGAAATGCGAAAATAGGATTGATTAACCTAGCTTGATGAATACAAAAGTATCACTAGGATTTGACAAATTTATTACTTTTGCAACGTAGTTAATCAAAATCTACTATTCCTAACCTCTTGTTTTTTCTTTTATTATTCATAACTGAATCAATAATTCTAGCTATTTTCTTGTCAAGTATTACTTCTGCTCCAATCCAAGCCAGTTGTTTTAAGGCTGTGCTATCTTTAGTTTGTTCCAAGATAATCTTACACCTATTTAGTAATTGTCTCTCAGAACCATCTTTACTAAGTTTAACAGCAAAGCTGTCATCTTTCTTCTGTTCATGATACCTTACAAAAGGTTGTTGTTCAATTGACATTTGTTATATTTCTTGTAGCTAATCCGAGGAGTTATTATAATAATATTATCAATCGCCCAAAACTACCGATAGCGTTACTATAAGCTAGATAGACCCATTGGTGGTTTCTAATATCTATTTTCTAGTATAGTTCGGCAATTAGTATTATTAGTTAACACTCTGCCCCCCCCCAACTCCCCAAATCTATAATAATTCAACTTCAGATGGCATTTGTCACTGTCATTTATGTCAAGTCTGTCATTTATTTTATGAAATAAATAAACAAACGACAGAACTGACAAACATGTCAAACAAGTCATAGCTGACAGATCTGACACCATTTCAATTTAATTCATGCCATCTTGGTATTTTTATATCATCAACTTGCTCGGAAGCTTTGAAAGTCATAACAGCTTTTCGTGAATTATCGCGATCTTCACTTTTCTTAATTACAAAACCTAATTCAACTAATCGATCCAAATATCTTCGTAATTGTCGCTCGCCGCAGAATTTAATCCTTGGTTCCAGTTCACTTAATGAATATCCAGATTCAACTTCAACTCCATGTTCGCAATTAACCTTTACTGGTAGTTCTTTTAATATGTCCAATACATTTCTTTGATCTTTAGTTAATGGGATCATATTAGAATTAGTTGTTGTTGATAATATTATTTCCCGTGCAATGTCGAAGTCTTCGCCTTGTGCTATAAATGTATCATCGCATTCTTTCTCTCTTTGAAACTGGTGTACTGCGCATGAGGCCTTAATTAAATCCAAGAATCTTGGAAAATGAGTTCTCATGTGCAAAGATTTTGAAGGAAAGTGGTTGACTGCAAGTTTAATTTTATCTGGCAGTTTAACGTTTACTCTGTTCAAAAATTGTAACGCATTATGATAATTGTTTATCTCTGTGCTCGTTTTGCCAGTTATGGCTAAGTCAACGCATCTATCCATAATGTCCCTGGTTTGTTTTTCTGTTTCATCACAACTTACTACCAGAAATCGCCTAACCATCTCTGCACTAGGACTTGCAGAAGCAGAAGTAACTATGATAACTGGCTTTCCTTTTACTTCCAATTCAACTGCTACTTGATTTATTACAATAACTGCTTTTGATCCAGAAGAACACATTACCTTAAACACTTCCGAATTCAAAACACTATTACTAATGTCTTCTAAATATACTACTTTACCATCCCAAGACCAGTTTGGACTTCGACTTTTCCAGTAGTTAAAAACAGTCGGCGAGATTCGTGTTTGTTTCTCCACCATTCCTTTTGGTAGCGATTTCAAAACATTATCTGCCGTATGGTCTTTTCCAGCACCTGGAGCAGAATTTATTAAAAGATTATACGAAGTCATTTTTGCGTTGATCACCTTGGATCCCATAGCGCACAATAAAACAACTTTTCTAACTGGTTCCTCTCCAACAATTTTATCATCAAGTCCATCTTCAGTCAATCTTCTCCATAACATTGGATCCATCAATAAAGATTTCAAATAATCATTTATATCCGAATATGTTCTATTGGCTTCCATCGTTTTCTGGTTTCCTAAACAGTTCATTTGTTTCTGTTATCGAAAGAATAAGCGATTTGCTGATAACATGAATTTTGTTGGCAGTTTTAAAATAAATCAAATTTGAATCATCCTTTTCTATAATTCCCAAGAGAATGTTATCCTTGCCTTGTGTAGAAGGATTCTTATGAATTAACTTTTGACAATTCATTATTTTTTTTCTCCATTTTGAAAAATAAATTGTCTAAACATCTGTATTTCAGAAGGAAGCAGTGATTCTAGTTCGTTAGATAGTTTTCGCATTTCAGTTTTCATGGAAATCTAATTTACTTTAGTGTTTATAAAGAATTAAATCCGCAACTGATATTCTGTTCCTCAAAAATTATAAAGATTTAATTTAGCTTGAATTAAAGTGAACCTAGAACCTCTAAAATTAGGAAACAAAGAAAAGAAAATCGTAGACTCTCTTATTAATTATCCGATACATTGGAAAACTAGAATAAGAATAGATCAAAAGGTAATTTTATCTGAATTAGAAACTAAATCTAATAAAAAACCAGATTGGGATCAAAATAGTACTTATCCAGGATATGTTTCTGTCGCCTATCTTAGAGATGAAAAGGTAATTAATGACTTCGATCAAAACAAATATCTTGCCTTAAGGCTCAATAAACAAAAAAAAATTGTAGAATCCTATCAGCTAAAACGAAAAAACTGGTCTGGATCTAAGGTTGAATCTCTTACTATCTATAGAATTAGAATTGACGAAGTAACTTTTGCTAGAGTCTTTAATTTTTATAAAGAGATAGGTGAGAGTTTATATTTTTTGAATTCTTCCTATTGCAAATTTAATACTTTTCTTCCAGGAACATTTGAAGCTTTTATTCTTTTACAGCTGAATCGTCTATTGAAAGATACACCTATCAATAAAGAAATAAATCATCTTATTAATAGATTGAAGCAGTGGCGAAAAAGAAACCATAAAGATACGACAGAATTTTACAAGAACTTTGCTAAACTAATTGAAAAGATTAGGGCAACTTCGTTTAACTTAATAACTTTTAACGGTGAAAAGAGAATTGTCCCTTCTATTCTCTTTATCAGATATTTTGATAACCCAGAAGAATTCAGGAAAAAATTTGAAAATTTTAAAGAAGACAAAGTTTTTCTTGAATATTTCATTGAATCTTGGAAGACAGAGAGAGACTTAATTGCTAAAAATAAAGATCATAAAGATACATGTCAAACGATGATTCATGAATTTAGTGTAGTGCTTAAGAATATAGATGCAGAAGAGACTAAGACAATTGATTCAATTCTGAGCTTTATATTTAATGAACTCGAGAAGTTTAATAGGCACGACCTTACCGAAATAAATAAACATTTAAATAATAAGAACTTACCTTACGATTTAAGTAAACTTAACATTCAAAAGTTGACACAAATTATTGGAGGTTAGTAAGCAAGTCTTAGCCCAGTGATATTACCTTGTCCAGTTTTCAACACGGCCGGGGCACTTATATTCCATTCTTATGCCCACCCTTGTTTTGGGGGTATTATTTAGTGGGGCACACGACTTCAATTCCAGTGGTGGAGATGATTTCCCGCCTATTTACGACATTAAATGAAAAGAGCAGAAATCCCCGCTATTCATAGCGTGGGATGAATGCTGCGATATAGCAAATGACTTTAATAATCGTAGTTGTACGTATCCAAAAAGAAATCGCTGTTTCTTTTCTTGTTTAGAAAATCCCTCTCGGAAAAGCGGCGTAAATCACCGCCATTTATGGCGAGGGATAGTCGCTTTTCAGGATTTTCTTTAATATTCTAGATATCAGATGGCTTCTGGGACTTAACATTGTTCTCAATATATTCTCAGTAAAATATGATTTTTCCACCAGTGTATTTTCACTGGTGGTGTAGCCATCTTTTTGATTGGAAAAATCATGGTCGAAAAACCGCCCCGAGCGAAGCGAGCATGCCACTGGTGTTGAGCCCGCAGGCGATCACCAGTGGTGGGCG
>Ga0209542_10003079_pt1 | contig 36230 bp, 38 predicted proteins | sample RifCSPhighO2_01_FD_184028 | JGI IMG/M metagenome (GOLD analysis project Ga0209542, IMG submission 184028) | Soil microbial communities from Rifle, Colorado - Rifle CSP2_plank highO2_0.1 (SPAdes) (version 2) | ecosystem: Environmental > Terrestrial > Deep subsurface > Rock core/Sediment ...
ACAAGTTCCGCGCTCCCGGGCAGCCTTTTCATCCACGCGGCCTCGGAGTTGGCTACGTAATCGAGATAAATGATATTGACATCTATCACTCGGGCGATACGGACGATATAACTGAAATGAGGCAGCTGGATAGCGTAGACGTGGCGCTGCTACCGATAGGCGGCACGTACACGATGACTGTGCACGAGGCCGCCACTGCTGCACTTGCATTCAAGCCGCGATTCCTTGTGCCTATGCACTACAACTCGGATAAATATGGGATAAGTGGCATAACAGCGGATCCGGAAGAGCTCGCACGAATGCTTGCCGGAAAAGGAATCGTAGTTAACGTGCTGAAACCGCTTGTTTAGAGCAAGCTCGTTATTCCCTTGAACATCAGCACTATTATCAGAATAGCTTCTACGACAAACGGCAGGTTTAGGCCGAACATGATAATGAACGATGCAATAATATCAACTATGCCGTAGAATTTGCCTACCCAGTCTGCCGCCAAGCTTGTCAAGCCCTTGATGAAGTGAACAAGAAACAGGGGGAACGTGAGGAACAAAAGGCTTGAATTCGTGTAAATAATCACGGCGGTCATGACGTCCAGGATTCCAAGGATCTTTACGACTAACATACCTAAATGCTTGCAGAAATATTTATATAGTTCTCCAAAATTACAAAATAGGGCTTTGGGTAATATTTTTGATTCAAAGTCCTTATTGTGAACTTAAACGGGAGTAGACAAAGTTCACAATATACTGAACTTCCCTACCTGCTTCATTCCGTCCTTTGTTATTGCGAACTCCATCTGGCGGCCTTCTGGCAGGCTGCGATGCTTGCGTAAAATGGCAAGACGGTGGTTATCCTTCTCCGTACGACGTAATTCAACGAGCGTCTTGCTCCAGTATTTTGCTATCGCCCGGGACGTCATTTCTGTCTGGCCTTCCTTGCTGTAAACCTGATTTGTAATTATTACCGGTATGTGCTCCGTGCGCGTTATTCTTGATAGAATGGAATATTGCGTTGCGAGCTGCTTGTTTATGTCCTCGAAATTCTTTGAATCGAGCTCCAGCCTGTACAGAGCTACCATCGAGTCTATTACGATGAGCCCGACACTCCTATCTACAAGTTTTTCAAGCTCTTTCACGGCGCGCAGCTGTTCGGCCCATGTGTAAACCTGGATAAACTTTACACCCCTGAGGTGTTTGTCCGTGCCGCCGATCTGCTCAAAACGCTCGAGAGAGAAGGAACCTTCGGTGTCTATGTAGAGCACCTTCTTGCCCGATTCGCAACATGCAAGCGCGGCGGAGAGCATTACGTTCGTCTTGCCGGACCCAGGCGGGCCGTATATGTTTGTTATCGCGTCGGTCTCTATGCCGCCGTCAAGAAGCTTGTCGAGCGGCGTGTTGGTTTCAAAGCGCATGATAAGAATAAACAAGAAGAAAATTTAAGGTGATCAATCAGAGAGCACTTATATTTTTAGCATTACTGTCACCACTAAATCTTTATATACTTTAGTATGTACGTAAATACTAAAAAATAAAAGTTTAGATACTGGTGCTAAAATGCGAATAGAAATACGAGGTAACGGTGCTGCAGTCATCATAACTTTCGATACAATCGGCAAACGTTTTGACTCGGACTACGAAAGAAATAAGTTTTTTCGTGAGTTGCATGGATGGAATCAGACGGTACCAAGCGGCGGCAAACGTTACGAATATCGAAGGCCTGGGCTGCTGGATGAAATACCTCATATACGCGTTGCGGATAGCGCGTTCATAGTTGCCATGGAACATATGAAGCGCATGCAGCAATTTTTTAAGGAGTGGGAAGACAAGGTGGAGTACGACATGATGAAGATAATGATGGACCCTGCCAGGATGAAAAGGATGCTTGAAGAAAAGGAGGGGCAAAACGTACGCTGATATAAATGTAATGCAACCGGCTTGTTGTTGGTATTATTTATACCTAGTGAGCCCTAGAGGTTTATTATCCAGTATAAACACATCGTGGATGATGTTTATAATCAATCGAGACAAAATAGAAATGTAGGAAAGTGATAATCATCTTTGAATAAGCTTTTGCTTATTCAAGATGTCAATCAACGGAGTTGTATTGAACATGACAGAAGAAGTAAAACTAAAGGTTGGCGAGCTCACTGAACGAGGCGATTTCGGACGCGGCATAATCCGTGTTTCTGCTAAAGATATGAAGCGCATCGGCATATCAGAGGGCGAGATAGTAGAGATAGAGGGAAAAAGGAAGACTGCCGCCATAGCTGTACGCGCGTATCCTGTTGATATCGGACTGGACATAATACGCATGGATGGACTCGAGAGAAGGAATTGTGGTTCAGGTATAGGCGAGACTGTCAAAGTTAAAAAAGCGGGAGTTGCGGAGGCCAAGTCAGTGACGATAGCGCCCGCCCGCAAGGGAATAATCATACATATGGGCGGCAACCTCATCAAGCAGAACATACTTATGAGGCCGCTTGTGACAGGCGACATAATCATACCAAATCCGATAGTTCAGGACCGACGCAGCAACAGCGTGTTTGAGCAGTTCTTCGGAATGGATTTCGGCGAATTCTTATTTACCCCGTTTGGCGAGGAGAAGTTCGTTGTCGTTGCTACAGAGCCAAAAGGAATAGTGCGCGTTACTAGGGCGACGGATGTTGAGCTGCTTCCACAGGTCACCAGGCCGATGGAAGAAGAGCGAATGCCTGATGTCACTTATGAAGACCTTGGCGGACTCCACGAAGAGGTCAAGAAAGTTCGCGAGATGATAGAACTTCCGTTAAAGCATCCTGAACTCTTTGAGAGACTAGGTATCGAGCCGCCTAAAGGCATTTTGTTGCACGGCCCTCCAGGCTCTGGCAAAACGTTGCTAGCTAAAGCTGTTGCGAATGAGTCGGGGGCGAAGTTTTTTGTCATCAATGGTCCTGAGGTAATGTGTGTTGATGGGAATACAGAGATAAGGACTACAGAAGGTACAAAGACTGCAAAAACCCTTTACGGAGAAATATTGGCAAATGGAAAAGTTACTGAAAGAAAAGAAAACTTGGAAGTTGTAGTGCCTGACAAGGACTTTTTTGTTTACGCTCTTGACGCAGAAAATAATATCGTAGAAGACAGAGTACATCATGCTTTCAGACTCGAATCGGAGATTTACAGAGTAAGATTATCAAATGGTTCCGAGGTAAGGGCATCTCATAACCAGCCTTTTTTAGTGAAAGGAAAAAATGAAAATAAATGGGTTCCAGTAAGGGAGCTTGATGGTAGCGAGCTCGCTGGTGTAATTGGAGATAATGGGATTGAGTTTGCAAATATAGAATCAATAGAAAGTTTGGGTAATGGAGAGGTTTTCGACTTTGCAATAAACCCTTATTCTAATTTTATCGGTGGCAATCCTGCTAACGTAATTTTACATAATTCCAAATTTTACGGCGAGTCACTCACGCCAGACGAGACTATATTCACGACGGAAAATGGGCATGCGTCGCTGCAGGCTATAGGTGATGTTGTAAAATCAAAATCTGCAGAGAATGTTGCAGAGTTTGATGAACATGGCAGGATAGAAAAAGGCCAGATTAAAAATTTCATAGAGCACCCGTTCCAGAAAGGGAAGAAAATATACGAAGTCACAACTTCTACTGGCAGGAAAATAAAGGTAACTGACTACCATTCGCTATTCGCACTTAAGGATGGAAAGATAGCTGACGTGAAGACGGCTGACGTAACGCCAGACACGTACCTGGCTATTCCATCAATATTGCCTGCGCCGGAAACGTACCGAGAAATAGATATACTGAAGGAGCTTGATGACAGTGATGAATTGAATGTAAGAAGCAAGCAGATAAGGGAGTTTGTTAAGATTATTGGAGTAAAGAGAGCAGCAAAAATCCTTGGTGTTACGGAAAAATATGTTTACGATATTTATGGAAAGAACGTATGCATAAGCATAAAAGATTTTGTCAAACTTTCAGGGGAAAGTAAAATACCTATCGATAAACCGTCTGTGACTGTAGTTGCAAAACAGAATGCCGGCTCATTGCCGTATAAAATATTATTAGACGATGACATGGCTACTGTCATCGGGCTGTTTTTGGCGGAAGGCTCGTATACTACAAAAGATGCAATAAGAATAATCAATGAGTTGCCAGAGTCGAAAGAGGTCGTAAAGAGATTCTGCAGCAAATACGGGATAAAATTGACAGAATATCAGGACGACATGCTGCTCAATTCAAAGCCCTTGAAGATCGTGTTTGAAAAAATACTCGGCATTCGGACAGGCGCAGAAAACAAGGAAATAACCCCTAAGCTCATGTCTATGCCGCTGCCGCTGATAAAAGCAATGCTGCGCGGGTACTTCACAGGCGACGGTTCTGTATACCCGCCAACATACAAAAGCAACAAAATTACGTACACTAAGGCGCACACAATCGAAGGCAGCACACATAGCAAGAAGCTTGCGAACAGCCTCATGTATACGCTGCTTTATTTTGGTATTGTTGCAAAATGCAGCACTAAGATAGAGAAATACAACGGGAAGCTATGCTATCGCGTGCTCATACAGAGCCCCGAAGGATTCGCTAAATTCTCCGAAATAGGTTTCCTTGACGACAAAAGGAACGAAAGGATAGCGAATTACTTAAGCTCTAAAAAATTTGACAAGACACAGAAAATACCAATTTGGCCAGAACTCCGCGGAATGATAAAATCCAATCAAAGGCTTCGTGCATGGTCTGATTCCAAGACAATAGGAAAAGAAATACTGAAAAACGAATTGACAAAAATTGACCCGAAGAAAGAAATATATCCAGATGCATGGAATGTCATTGACTCTGATATAGTCTGGGACAAAGTACGCGAGATGAAAGAAGTCGAGTACAGCGGCAACGTATACGACGTTTCTGTAAACCCGAATGAAAATTTCGTAGCGGGCTTCGGCGGACTATTTGCCCACAACAGTGAAGAAAATTTAAGAAAGATATTCGAGCAGGCCGAGAAAAATGCGCCGAGCATCGTATTTATCGACGAGATAGATTCTATCGCGCCGAAAAGAGAAGAGGTGAAGGGCGAAGTAGAAAAGAGAGTGGTCAGTCAGCTGCTAACGCTGCTGGACGGATTGAAATCCCGCGGCAAGGTAATAGTTATCGGCGCGACGAACATACCTAACGCGCTTGATCCTGCTCTAAGAAGGCCGGGCAGGTTTGACAGGGAAATAGAATTAGGCGTGCCGAACAAGGACGGGCGCAAGGAGATTCTACAGATACATACGCGAGGCATGCCGCTGGAGAAAACGGTTGACATCAATCACCTTGCCGAAATCACTTATGGCTATGTCGGCGCTGATATCACTGCGCTTTGCAAAGAAGCCGCGATGCACGCACTGAGACGTGTGCTCGAAGAAAATAAAATGGATATAGGCTCGATAAAAGGAGACAGGCCAATATCTCAGGACATACTCAAGAAGCTGATGGTTACAAAAGAGGACTTTGAGTACGCGTTGAAGATGGTGGGACCGTCAGCGATGAGAGAAGTGCTGATAGAAATACCGAAAGTCAGGTGGGAAGACATAGGCGGATTGGAAGATGTAAAGAAATCTATGAAGGAAGTTGTTGAGTGGCCTCTCAAATATCCGGACAGTTTCAAGCGCCTTGGCATTAAACCACCTACTGGCGTGCTGCTGTTCGGACCGCCTGGGTGTGGCAAGACGCTACTTGCGAAAGCTGTAGCGAACGAATCCGGCGCTAATTTTATTTCCGTGAAAGGACCCGAGTTGCTTTCAATGTGGGTCGGGGAATCTGAAAAACACATACGCGACGTATTTAGAAGAGCGAAGCAGGTAGCGCCGGCAATAATATTCTTTGACGAAGTAGACGCGCTTGTGCCGCGCCGTGGGATGAGCCATGGCGATAACGTGTCGGAACGCGTTGTCTCACAGCTATTGGCAGAGATATCTGGATTGGAGGATCTTCATGATGTTGTTGTTATAGCGGCAACAAACAGGCCTGATATAGTGGATCCTGCACTTCTCAGACCTGGCCGTTTTGACAGACAAATACTAGTGCCGACGCCTGACGAGAAGACAAGACTTGCAGTGTTGAACGTGCATACGCATGATATGCCACTAGCAGACGACATAGACCTGAAGAGAATGGCGAAAGAGGCTGCTGGTTATTCAGGCGCTGATCTAGAGGCGCTTGTACGCGAAGCAGGCTTGAATGCAATGAGACGCGACACAGAAGTGCAAACGGTTACAAGACATGATTTTGAAAAAGCCCTAAAGGAAATACGTCCATCTGTAAGCGAGGAAATGAACCAGTTTTACGAAAGCATACTAAAGAAAAGAAAATCACAGGTCATAGAAGAAGAAGTCAACTACACAGGTTAAGCCTTTCTTCTTGTACTCGTACGTGCTGGCGCACTGCAATATAGACAAGAAGAAATCCTTAATGGAAAGAAGAAAATATTATAAAATGGTAATCGATATGGCAAAAAAATGCATCGTATGCCAAGAAAAGGCCACAATGACTACAATACGAGAAGATGTGGAAGCAGCTTTCTGCGACAAACATTACCCGGCCGAGATAAGGATTCTGCTTACGATAAAACGCAACTAGGCAGTTCAGAGTTGGTTTTTATGAAAAATATAGTGGAAGATTTTGAGAGAGCGTCAAACGTCCGCGAGGTATTTGATGTAGTGAAGGACGCTGTTAGGCATACTTTGGACGAGTCACGCGCGGGCATCGACCTTGGCTTGATAGACCTTGGCAACGGACAGAATGAGCTTCTAAGTGCGTACTATCCTGTCGGATCGAATATAATAGTTCTCAATAAAACCCCGCTTAAGAGGATAAGCCAGACGCAACCAGAGCTTTTCAAACCTTACGTGTTTGTCGTTCTGCTGCATGAGTATCTCCACTCGCTCGGTTACATCGATGAGGATACCACAAGAAAGCTTACCCACAAGATAACCAACACGATTTTCAACGGTTCGAAACAGGAAGACGCACATAGTGCGTCAAGCACCGTGACAGAGATGGCAAAGGACATGAGAAAATTCTTCCCGTTCCTGCTTTATCCGGGCGGACATCCGGCAACACAGAAGATGGATCTGATAGAACTGGACGACGTCGATTATATTGGGTAAATTAAATTATTTCTTCTACTGTACCAATATTCCAAGTTTGTACCAAAACCAGTATTAAAAGTCCCGCCAAATTTTAGATATGAGATGCATAGTGTGTAGTCAGATGGCAGCTGGTGTGGCACAGCTTGTGAAAGTGGAAGCAGCTTTTTGCTGCGCGCATATTCCGCAGACGCAGGTCAAGATGTTCGCGAGGTGCTAAGCAGTACGAGTCAATAACGTGCAAATTGCAGAGATAAACTGTTGCTGATATTTAAGATTTAATTTCAATTTACGAGCAATGCAAGTACAATACGATGAGTACGGGATACCTGTCAACGTAGATGATCTGCAGCGCGCTTTATTCTCTGAAACTGATTCAAGGTTAGAAAAAATTCTTGGAAGGAAACTTACAACAACTGAAAAATCTGCCGCAGAATCCATGGCTTCGGAACACGCGAGCTACGGATCGACTAGATACTATCTAAAAACAATTCTACCTGTGAATGGCCCAAATCATTTTGCTGGAGTAGGAAGCGAAGCTGCGAGTGTTGTATTCCTTGCTGATGATCACGGTAGCGTAGCGCTTTCTTATTCGTCAGAAACGCATAACGGTCCATCTTACGTTTGTGCCCACCCAGGGGCTGCTACAGGTACAGGTGGTAACGAACGTGATAACGCAGCCCAAGACGCTAAAAAACCTGAGGCGGTTTTCGAAGCTCGAAGACAAGGTCACCCAGATCACAATACAAAGGGTGATCCGATACGACAACACACGGAAGAAACAACGAGAGGGATAGGTGACTATGCCAATGCCATGGGAATACCGCACGGTGACGGATCGATCAAATACCATCCCGGCTTCACAGGAAATAATTTAGTCAACGTGATGGCAATAAGCGTCGCGCCTAAACAACGTCTAATGAGAAACAAGGTGCCTGAAGGAAATCCAAGCGACTATCTTGTTATTTACGTTGGCAAAGCAGCAGACAAAACAGGTTTATATGGGACAAAATTCGCTTCGCAACCCATAGATATGACACAGAATGATCTGAATGAAAAAGCTGTTCAAGACCCTGATCCTCATTTGCAGGAAGCCGATGTACGTGGCATTGTGACAGTCGTTGATACAGCATTAACAGAAGGATGGAAAGAATACATATCGATTAAGGACATGGGTGCAGCTGGATTGCTTTGTGTTACCTTAGAACAATTGCGCGATAACATCGGCATGGTGATTAACGGTGATTTAGTCCCGCAAAATTATCCTTTATCGTCGACAGAACTTCTAGAGGGCGAGACGCAGGAAAGATTTGGTATTATTGTCCATAGAGACTATGCGCAGAGAGTTGTTGACATATTTAATGATGGAATAGGTTTGCCTAACATAAACAAAGGCGCTTGTGCGAAAATAATAGGCAGATGCAATGATACTGGACGTTATGTCTTCGTAAGGAATGGAGTGGTTGATGTTGACGTTCCGGTAGAGGATTTGGCTGCGGGTCCGCTACTTTACAGATCGATAAAGGAACCTAATGTTAGAAAACAAAAAATGCCGCACCATGTAGAACTTAAAAGTGCTATCGATGGGGTACTTGAATCAATAAACTTCAAGAGCGATGAATATATTCACAGTCATTATGACAAGCACGTAAGGTCCACTAATATTGTGAACAGAGGCGAAGGATCTGCTATATTGAGAACACATCCACTACTCAAGAATATAGTGGCGTACAGTGTGTCTTTCGATTCTAATTCTGTTATAGGATATCTTAGCCCTTCATTGCAAGCAGAGGATTCATTTGTGAGAGCTGCATATAGACTAGCTCTTGTTGGATGCTCGATAGTAGGTGTTACAAATAATGCAAACTTTGGCAGGACGGACGTACCAGAGGAGATGTGGGGATTCAAGGAAGCGCAAGAGGGTATCGCCCGGGCGTGTTACAACTGGCAGCTTGAACAGGAATACGTGGACATGATACTTAGAGACCCGGAAATTGCAGAAAAATTTGCCCGTGACTCAAGACGGCACGTAACTGTGAATAGTGGTAACTGCTCAATGAACAAGGCAAATGCAACTACAGGCACGGCAATTCCACCAACAACTATACTTGGTGTTATAGGCTGGACAAACCAACCTTATAGCTATGTTAAATGGGACATGGCACCATTAGAATCGGCGTTGTATTTGATAGGAGCACGCCAGACGGCTTTAGGTGCGACTGACTATCTTCAGGCATGCTTTGGTCCTGATTGTCTGGGTGATGTACCATATAGTTTAGACTACGAAACATCACAAAGAGAAGTAGATGCAATAATAAGGGTTGTAAGGGATGGATTAGTTGCGAGTGGTAACGTTATTGAAGAAGGCGGGCTGTGTAACGCAACTGCCGAAATGGTGGCAAACTCTAAAAGTAAAATATCTGCACATGTTGGAGTTTACAGAGACATGTCACAAGTTAGACTTGACTCTTATCAAAAACTGTTTTCAGAAAATCCTGGCGTAGTTTTGCAAGTTCTACCTAATTATGAACATGATTTCAAGGCACTGTGCGGCTCCATGGGCGTTAGTACATACCAAATAGGTCAGGTGGAACCATCTCATGGATTAATGAGATTTGTGCATACAGGAGAAGAAATTAAATATTCACAGGAAGCTCTCCGTGGCAATTATGTAAATAAATTAGCACGGAAATTGGGTGCATTAAAATGAGCCAACTTGGAAGAAAGCCCGTCATAGCGGTTCCTTACTGGCCGGGCTCTAATGGAGATTTCGATGCAATAAACAGAATACAGGATTGTGCAATGACTGCTACACCTCTATATTTTCATTTCGGAAATGAACGACGCCTGGAAGAAAATGCACGCAGGCTTGCAGAATGTGATGGCGCATTCGTACCTGGTGGATTCCCTTACGAAGACAGGCTGGGATTTGGCCGTGTACCAGCCAGTATAAAACAATTTTCAGACGCGATGGTAAAAATGGCACAAGACGGCAAGCCAGTACTTGCAATATGTGCTGGAGATCAAATAGCGCAGACAATGCGTCTAGCCTTCTCAGGAACTCCCTACAAAGTATCAATGCTTCCCAACATATATGATCGTCATGGAGAAATATTATACGACGGGTTTTTAGATAGAGTTGTACACACCCGACTTGTTTCAGCTCCTGAGCGTAACGCTTTCACACGAAACTATTCACGAAACGAAGTCATGCCTCAAGTAATAGACCATGGTGGTGGGAGATTCTGGGCGGATACGAAAACTTTACAGTATTTGCTTGATAATGATTTAATCCTAAAACAATATTGCGACGAGGACGGCAATGTTGTCGATAACTTTCCTACAAATCCTAATGGCTCTATGCTTAACATAGAGTCGATAACCAACCTTCGCGGTAATCTTAAGCTTGGTATGTGTCATGATGAAAGAACAACCAACGCACTATATCAAGACCGTGCGAACCTTTCTTTGGAGTCGATGAGGGAGTACATAGAGGACGGTTGTCCAGACCTTGGCGTACATGCACATTCCAGAACAGGAGAAATTCCTATAAGACTAAAGGATTATTCTTACTTGAGCCCGCGTCTTGACCCGTCGAGGACTTATGATATTTACGTAAAGATGCTTACAGATGATAACGAACGCACCACCGCACAACTTTTCCTAGGCGCTGACATAGATAGAAGAAGATTGATACGGCTGGAATTAAGGGATGCGAACATTGAGGATGCAAAACGTGCTTTAGTTGAAATAGCGAAGATGGACGTACTTGATGGGATAATGCTGAAAAAAGACCTGCCTTATGTCGTAGGACCTGACGGACGGATATTCTCTTACGAAGTTGTAGACAGAAGCGGCGGAAAGATAACACGCGCTTTTGTAGAACAGCCAACTATTGTTGAGGGATTTCCTGTATTGCATGAAGATGTTCCGGCTCCAAACCCTAAGGCTTATTGGTTGAAACAAAGGTTTAGAGAAAATAGCATGCTTGGAATGGTAACGAACGTGCAAACAGGGTCTGTATTCTTTTTTCCAGACGAGGCTAGCAGACAAAAAGCTGTAGAAGAGTTATTCTATTGATTATTTTCCGTGGTATTTTCCCCAGATTTCAACGAACTTTACGAAGTTGTCAATTATCTTCAGGCCGTCTGCCCCCATCTCCGGATTGAAATGAACACCGAAGAACGGCTTCTCCAGTTCGCCTATTATCTCGAACGGATACTTTGATGAGGCAAAAACATTGAAGTTCTCCGGCAGGTCTTCCAGCATTACATCACAGCTTTTGAACGCCACGAACATCTTCTTCATGTCAAGTGTCAGCGCACATGCGTGCTCGATCTTGACACGCGCCTGTTTCTCGGCCTTGCCCTTCGTGATCTTCGCTCCGTATGCGGCTGCCAGAAAGAGCGAGCCTACACCTATCGCCAGCAGAGGCCTTCTGGTGCTCTTGATCAGCTTCTCGTTATGTTTCTGGTTTTTCATGTCGCCGTCGCTTAGAATATAGGCGCTGGCTGCGGATATCTTGTCCGGCTTGACTATTACCTTAGTACCGCGTATCATGCGTGCAATGTTGTCTGCGCCTTTGCCGTTATCGACTATAGCTATCATAGTTCTCTAAATAGAGTTCGTGCCAAAAGTTTATAAGCTCAAAAGAAGACAAAAACTAGCATAAGGTTTTTATTTTTAGTGCCAAAACAAAAACGGTCCGATAGGGTTTCTCTCTTTGATCATTTCGTTATGATTATTGGGGCGTCCATTATAATGATCGTATGCTCTGCCTGGCTGACTAGACCTGCTTTTGCTTCTCTCAGCACCGGATAGCTGTAAAATACCCCTCTCTGGACTAACTCTCGAAGCGCCATCCTAATCTTGAACAACGATTGCGGCACGCCCTCCTTCTCTGCATCCTTAGTCATCAGCCACCGCTCGGCGAACGGCAAGTTTTTATAACGTGTAGTGTATTCGGCTATCTTCTTTGCGTCAGGGCTTCTTACAGGCCTGTTTGCAGCGTAGGAAAATATCATTACTTCGGGATAATCATTGACGTGGCCAATACCATTAGTAGCGAAAGGCTCGATTGCGATGACTTCCCCATCCTGTAGAGTACGGTCATTACGTATTGAGACGTTTGGTATTGACGGCTCCTTGTGTTCGACATATTGATCAAGTCCGTGCCCTGTCAAATTCTCAACAGGCTTGAAGCCAAAAGATTTTATTACCTCTTCTATCTTCAATGAAATATCACTGATCATTGCACCAGGTTTTACCAGATCGACGGCTGCTGCTAAAGCTTCGCGGGACGCTTTAAGCAGCTCACCATTCTTGCCGAAGTCGACTGTTATTGCGGTGTCGGCTATGTAGCCATCTACGTGCGCACCGACGTCTATCTTTAGAACGTCGCCCTCTTTTATTTTTGTCTCGTCGTTCTGCTGCGGCGTGTAGTGGGCTGCAAATTCGTTTATGGATAGATTAACAGGAAAAGCTGGGTCACAACCAGCGGAACGTACCATTTCCTCTAACTTCTCAGCGAGCTCGATAAGCGGCATCCCGACCTTTGCGATCTTTGCAGATTCCTCGCGGACCTGCGCTGCTACCTTGCCGGCTTTGATGTACTTCTCTATTATTTCGGAGTCCATTTGATTACTTCTAGAATAAGCTTAAATGGCTTTTAGAAAGGCTGGGCACTTTGGTGTGCATCACTTATCAGTTCGTGTAGTCCTCTATATTTGTTATTTGCCAACCCCTTTTTAACGCCCTTCATTAAAGTTCTTGCCAAACCGAGTCCGTGGTACGTAAAAGGTGTATAACCTTCTATTGCGTCTGCACCAGCTCCGAAAGTTTCGTATGCTTCTGGACCGCTGGATATTCCGCCTGTTGCAAATATTTTAATCTCAGGAAATGCAGCACGTGCGTCTTCTACCGCCTTAACTCTGTTGTCTTTGAGGAAACGTCCGCTCCTGCCTGCGGATGGATAACCCCATTCGGCCGAAGGTACCTGATCTTTTGGGACCATGTAAGTGTTGACACACGTTATGCCATCCCCATACCTTGCAAATCCCTCTACCAAGCGCAGCCATTTGTCCTTGTCTTTATCATCATAGGGTCCCATCTTCACAAGAACCAGTTTGCTGCCGGCTCGCTCCCTGAGAAGTTTTGAATATTGTGTGAACGTCTCTGGATTTCTCAAAAGTGTGAGCGTAGCTGTATTGGGTGAATAAGGATTCCATTCAAAACCATCCACATAAGTGTCAAGGTCATGCAATAATATTTCTGTATCCACGTAGGCATTGTGTAAAGCTTTTTCTGTCTCCGTCTCTGGTATGTCTGCAAACTCTTTGTAAACAATCACGCCATTTGATCTTTCTGTGACAACTCGGTTCTTGCTCGGAACAAAAGAAGCGGCGCCTTGTTCCCGTATCACATGCGGAAGGCCACATACACTTGCTATTATTGGTTTTTGCGGCGCATTCGATCTCCTGTACCTTTGCAGATTATTTACTACATAGTCTTTGCCTTTTGACGGGAAGCCTTGTGCATTGTACGCATCTTCCATCTTATCATCCACGGCCACACGCGGTTGGTCGTTACCTTCTCTTCCGTCAACTATAACTGTGCCGATTGTCTGAAATCCGAATACGTAAGAGAATGGTATTAATGCATCGCCATTCTTGTCCATGCCTGCAGCTGTGCCGAACGGTTGCATTTGAAGATTTCTTATTTGAACAGCAAGTTCAGGAAAATTGAAAAGATTCTGGTTGGCCTCAAAAACTGTTGCATATCTGTTGGCCATTTCTACTGCAATCTTGTGAACGTCCTCAGGGTCTGTCGTACCATCGGGCTTCATGCAACGTTTGTACAACTCAGGTCTTACAACATGTCTAAAGAATTTTGGGCTTCGCAAAGAAAACGATAAACCAATTCTTTCAAGCGTTTCATTCATTTGCATAATTTTTTCACAAGCCTTTTATAACTGATACAGAATTTTTTCGTAATTCTTTCGCAGACGAATCGTAATTGGTGTCAGGCTTTTATAGTTTTGTTGTCAAGGACGAAGAATGGTCGAAACTTACAAGGCACAGTTTATAGATTTTCTTCTTAGCAGAGAAGTTCTGAAGATCGGTGGCCCATTTACACTAAAGAGTAAGAGACAATCACCTTATTTTATAAAACTAGATGACGTCAATGACGGAGCTGGTCTTAACTCTCTTGGAAGTGCATACGCAAATACAATTTTGGCTAATTTAAAACCAGAAGATTTCGATGGAGTTGTTGGAATCCCAAAGAAGGCACACGTGTTCGGCCCTGCAATAACAGGTGAACTTGCAAGGGCTGGAGCCAATAAACCATATTCTTCTTGGCGTGATACTCCAAAAACTTATGGAGATGCAACGGCACTTGGGACGGACGAAATAGAACAAAGACAAAAAGAATATATTCTCGGTGCTCGCATTCCTCCTAGATCAAGGGTAGTTCTGCTTGATGACGTTATGACGGCTGGCGATGCTAAGGTGGATGCACTTAAAATGTTGAATTATTTGGCACAGGATGTAACGATACCTGCACTTGTTATAGCTGCAAACCGACAGGAAGTTGACGAATATGGTGATAATGCAATCGAAGAATTTAGAGCGACGCACGGCATACCCGTGTTTTATCCTATAACTGCATCCGATATATTTGATCATCTTAAAGAATCTGGAAGACTGTCCCCGGAAGACGAGCACGCGTTTACTTCTTATTTGCGTGCATGGGGCACTCCAGAAGTCAGAGGAAATTATGGTCTTGTTGACAAGCCTTTGATACCTGGAAGAAGCGTAATACCTGCATGCGATACGGATTCTATTGAAAGGTTTGAACAAGTCGTAAGGGAGACAGCAGATATCACTGGGATAAGCGGTTATAAACTTGGATTTGAATTGGGGCTAAGATATGGACTGCCTAGACTTGTTGAAATAGCAAAGAAACATGCGCCTAACAAAGTCATTATTTACGACCATCAGAAAGCTGCAACTGATATAGGCGATCCAGAATTCGGAAGAAAGTTTGCTAGGACTGCAAAAGATTCTGGTGTCGATGCTGTAATATTCTTCCCGCAATCAGGTCCTGTTACACAGACCGCATGGACGGGTGAGGCACTTCAGACTGGTCTGAGTGTTATTATTGGTGGCCACATGACTCACAAGGGATATTTAGTAGAGGAACGCGGTTATATACGTAATTCCGCTCCGATGGAGATGTATATGCGTGCTGCTAGACACGGTGTAGTTAATTTTGTAGTACCTGGAAATAATCCTGAGGCAGTGAAAACTTACAGAGAGGCTCTTCAAGCCCTTGGGATCACACCTGTTTTATTTGCACCTGGTTTCATTACACAAAATGGAAGTATATCTGAGACAGGGAAAGCTGCCGGTGAAAACTTCCATGCGATTGTTGGAAGAGATATTATGAATGCGAAAGATATACGAGCCAAGGCTGAGGAACTGACGGCACAGCTTGTAGCGTAATCACTTCCAGTATACTTTCGTCCGAGCGAAATTTTTTTCCGCATTTAAAATGTCCTTGTAGAAGTTATCCTTGTTCGTGTGCATCATTGCTAATATCCGCGAGGCTGTCTGCGGGCCTATGCCGTGACCTGCTAATACTTCCACCGCCTTGCTGCCGTATACCATCACCAGATCTGCTGAGCGGCGTATCGTTTGTAGTTCGCGCTGTTCCTCTTCCGTGAGCGATTTCTTTTTTGCTCGCTTCTTTACAATCTCAAATGCTTTTATCTGGCCCTTTCTTATGACGGCAATCAGACGTGAGCTGCACTTCGGGCATTCGGGCTGATCTTCTATTTCTTTTACCGTTTGCACTAAGTTGTACTCACCGCAATTTGTACATAACAAGCGGACTCTTGTAGCTAACAGACGTTTCCTGAAGGCGTTGAATATTTCCTTTTCCGGCATCCTCGGCTTCATGACTTCGCTGAACTGGTGGACAAGGCCGAGCTCTCCCAGATAGCTGAGGCCCTGCTTGATTATTATTTTTATTTCGCCTTTCTCTATTTTATTTGCAACCAGCCTGGCATTTTCTATGTCCATTTTCTCCAGGAACACCTCACGCAGCGTCTCCTGGTAGATCGGGCTCTTCGCGTAGCTTTGCACGATCTTGTTCATGTTTATCTTGTCGAACTTGGCGTCTCTCGATACGACCCCGAACCTTCTCGCTACGTGCAGGAAGCGCCATTTGAACATCGATGAACGCTCTATCGCAGCTGCAAGAATGGTTTCCATATCCTCGGGATCTTCCAGTATGCTTTTTATTTTGTCTGACGTCGCTACAGTTTGCAATATAATCCTGTAAGGGTCGTTCTTCATGTTCACGGCCACCCCTGTCTCATTTGTCAGGACGGCAGAAATGTAGCGGCCTAGTGTGTCATTGACAAGCGAGCCGCAGCAGCTGTGTATTATTATGAAGTCCTTGTACGTTTCCATCAGGAAAGTCTTATCGTCGGGCACTGGAAACGGTTTATGCTTCTTCATTATTTCTGTCATTTCTTTTGCCGTTTCTGTATCGACCTTGTAGAATTCTTTTATCTTGGCAACGTTCTCGAGAGCAGCGATTCTCCTAAGACGTCCGACTTCCTGCGCGACTTCGAATGCAACCGGAATCAGCTCACCTTCCCACGATGGAATAGCGGATTCAATGTCGTCAACAGGTTCTACTATGACCTTGTTGCCATCAACCTGTATTATCTTCCACGCCCTACCTGCGCAGACAAACTTGTTGCCCGATTGTCCATGCTCGGCCACAAAACCTTCATCCAGCGTACCTATAGGCTCGTTCTGTACAATGGATATGACACGGAATTTTGACGTCGCCGGAATTGTTGACAGGTTTTCGAAGTAGCTTGTCCAGGTTTTCCTGCGTCTTCTGATCATCAGGGGGTCTTTCGGCTTTAGCGGCGGATTCAGGAATATAAGGCGGATGCTTTCCATGAATTTAAGCAAGGATTCAAGATCTTCCTTGCGTAGCGTACGATAAGGGTAAGCCCCCTTGGCTATTTCATAGATCTTGTCGCTCGTTAATTCATATTCATCCAGCGCCATGCCTAAGATCTGTCCTGCAAGGACGTCCATTGCCATATCATGTACTTTTATTTTCTCTAACTTCCTTTTCTCGGCGTTCTCTGCTATTACTGCGGACTCGAAAACATCTTCATCGCCTGATAATATGATACCCTTGCTTACTTCGTCTATCCTGTGACCTGCTCTCCCGACACGCTGTATCAAACGTGCAGCCTGGCGCGGTGACAAGTATTGTACAACAAGATCTATGGAACCGATGTCTATACCAAGCTCCAACGAGCTCGTGGCTATTAATGATTTTAATTTTTGGCCCTTGAAGTCAGTCTCACTCTTTACACGACTTTCTTTGGATAGGGAGCCATGATGTACTGCCTGCTTTAGTTCGCGGTCAAGCTTTGCCAGACGCGATGAGATGACCTCGGCTGTTTCTCTTGTATTAGTAAAAGCTATCACGCTTTTGTGGCTTGTGATAAGCTCATACAGGCGCCGTAAACGTGCTGTTGTGCTCACACCTATGACAAGATCATCTGATATATCCTGGTCTTTCGCATCCGGTCGTGGAGTTTCGACTCGTATATCATAGCGTTTCTGAGACTCGGCGCGTATTATTTTTACTTTCTCGCCAAGAAACTCTGCGACAATTTCTGGCGATCCGACTGTGGCCGAAAGGCCGATACGTTGGAAGTTACCTGATAGTTGCTTTAATCGCTCCAAGCCAAGCGAGAGTTGCACTCCGCGCTTGCTCCCTACCAATTCGTGTATCTCGTCTATCACAACACATTTTACATTCTTTAGATGCTCGCGGAATATTTTTCCCGTTAGAATCGCTTGCAAAGTCTCCGGTGTGGTTATCAAACAATTTGGTGGCGCCTCTCTCTGCGATGCACGTTCCTTCTGGTCAGTATCGCCATGTCTTACAGCAATTTCTATCTCAAGCTTGTCTCCCCACCAGAACAAACGATCCAGCAAATCGCGGTTGAGGCTCTTGAGAGGAGTAACATAAAGAAGTGAGATGGGTTTCAGCTTATTTTGATATATTTTGTCAAATATTGGGAGAATCGCGACTTCTGTTTTGCCGATGCCCGTGGGCGCTATAACCAAAATATTATTGCCGCTTGCTATTTCGGGTATGCCGAGCGTCTGCGGAAGTGTTGGCTCAATGAAGCCTTTCTGTTCTATCAGCTTCTGCATTTTCTCTGAGAAAGTTTTGAATACCATTTTCTCTAACCTCACTTCGTTCGGAATTTCCCTTTTATTACTCTTTAACTTTCAGGTCTTTGATGCGGCCTATATCCAACCCGCTTAGCATATACACCTTCGCGTCACCAGTAAGCTGGGATGCAACAGGACCGTGGAAGTTTCCCTTGTTTGCAGGATAATATCCGCATAATTCATTAAACGCTGGCATTATTATTACCTTTTTGTCACCAGCGCGGCCTTTTACCCAAACAGGCTCGTTGTATACTGCATTTACGTCATCCCTGAAACGGACGCAGAGATGGTTGTGGCCGACTACGATTATCTTCTTCTTTGTTTTCACTTTCATGTTGCCATGCGTGAAAAGGTAGTCACCGACAGAAAATGATTTCTTTATTGATATTCCCTTTCCATGGGCAATTTTCTCTATGAAACCGTCGTGATTGCCCTTCAGTATGAATATTTTCTTGAACCTCAACCCTGCGAGGAATTCTGGCACCTCTTTCTTTTCCTGGAAACTTATGCCGTTTATCTTGTGCTTCAGGTCGCCGACTATTATCAGGCCGTCGGTTTTTGTCAGTTTTTTCAATTTATTCAAACGGTCGACAAAGTGTTTTACCTGGCTCGGCAACGAGATGCCGCTGGTCCACAGTTCCTTGGTCAACCCGATATGTACGTCTGCTATTACCAGATATTTTCCCACTTTCATTGCTGGCTCATTTTTCACGAACATACAAGCACCTATAGAATGTTCAGCTTTTCAGGTACAAAAGATCAAGAAACATTAAAATAGCGGCTCTGTTGAAATCCTATAAAAAATGGGGAATACCGTGTATAGACTTGTGGTCATATACACGTTGGATGTGTTCCCCATGGAGTATTCGGAAACTAAAATTCTTAAGTTCGTAAGAGCCTGCTATGAGCTGGTTCAAAGGTCTTCTGTCAAGCGTTATTCAAGCAAATTCTCGAAAAGGACATTTACGCAGCATCAGCACATCGCTGTATTGTGCATAAAACACAAAAAGAAGTTGAAATACCGCGAACTGGAAGAGTTGTTGATGGAGTCTCCTCGCATATGCGAGGAGCTTGAACTTCACGAGTTTCCGGATTTCACGACAAGCTGCAAGCAGTTTGCAAAGTTTGAGAGAAAAGTTTTGATAATTCTCATTTACCTGTCCGCCTGCCTGTTGCCGCGCAGCGGCAAAGGCGGCATAGACTCGACATGCTATGACAGGAGGCACAACTCAAAACACTACGTAAAACGGTGCAAACTGAAGATACAATCCCTGAAAATCACGTTTCTCATAGACCTGAAGCACCTGACAATACTTGCGGTCCACGTGACTGCGTCAAGGAAGAGCGACATGCACATAGCAATTCCTGTCCTTGAAAAATATGAAGAGGAATTCGAAGAATTCCTCGATTCGCTGTGCGGAGACAAGGGATACGACTGGATAGAGATCAGGAAATTCCTGAAAGAACGCGGAGCAAGATCGCTGATTCCATATCGGGAATTCAAAGAGAAATACAGGTATTGGAATACGCTGTTCAGCGAAGACGATTTGCACCAGCGCAGCAAATGCGAAGCTGTGAATTCCATGACGAAACGCAACTACGGAGATACCGTAACGACAAAAGGCTTCCATAATCAGCTCAAAGAAGTTCTGTTCATAGCAGTTGTGCACAACATAGACAGGTCAATAAAGGATTTGGTTCTGAGGATTTCAACAGAGCTAAAATAGCCGAAGTTTATGCAGAATAACTATGAGTAGCGACAATTTCCCACTAATTTGCTTTTTAACCGCTGGTTTCGCTATTACAACTTTCTCACTGGAAATTATTGACTGATCTTTCATAAGCACTATGTTGTAGTTCCCAGACTCGTTGAGCGTATAATTTTTCGTCGCGGTCTCTCCAGAACCTATTACGAGTATCCTGCAACTGTCACAATTTGTATACACGAGCGCGCTGTTTTTTGTTTTGTTTATTTTTAGAAACGGCTTCTCGAAGACTTCTATGAACTTGGATATGTCGTTGCCGTCTACCTTGACACGTAGTGTGTAGTTGCCCGGCTTGGTTCCGTTTTCTATTATGTTTTTCAATACTACATAGGATAGTCCACTAACGTCCACCTTGTTCGCATCCCAGCTTCCAAGCCACTTGACACCGTTAAAACCAAGAGAAACAGGTGTCCTGTCTTTGTAAACGTAAGAATAGACCTCGTTATTTGCTGATAATGAGACATTTATCTCAAAAATATCGCCAATATAGACTTCTTTTGGATACGAGACTATGTCCTCTGCAGTTATGCTTGTATTAATGGAGATATTTTGTGAATATGGATTTTGCGGAAGCACCGGATCCTGCACCTCGTTCGGCATGCCCGGTGACGGCGTGCATTCGCCTGACGGACACCAGCTGCTGCCCTCATTTACGATAGAGTAAGTCGCGCTTATTGTAGCATTACCGTTCATTAGCCCGACTATTTTCGGCTCGGAGTTAGTCAGCGCAGTCCACGAGCTGTCGATTAGTATGCCGTTATAGGTCGGATAATCTTTCAGAAATGCGAACGCATCCTGTGCGATTACTGCGTAGCTGCCTGATTCAATAAATAACGAACCTATGCCCCCGTTTTCAGGCGGCTCGTTTAGTACGTGGTTTCTATCTGTCACAAGCTTCCAGCCAGACAAATTCACCGCACTGTCACTGTATATTTCTATCCACTCGCGGCCGGCATCAGAACCGGATGGATTGTACATTATCTTGGTGATTTGTAATGTATAACCAATTGGCAGAATAAACAAAAAGACAACTAAAACAAGCAGTTTAGCATACATCAATCTTTCAAAATTAATGGTTTTAAGGTTACAAACCAAACTATTTTTTATGAGGTTAAAATCTTATCGTTCCCCAAAGGCGGAAGTTAGAGAAAAAAGCAAAATACAAGGTAAAGGGCTTTTTGCTAAAGTTCCTATTAAAAAAGGCGAACTTGTGTTCATAAAAGGTGGTCATATAGTCGACTATGAAGAATCGAAAAAGATTGAAGCAAAGTTTGGCGAATATTGTCTTCAAATAACAGATACTTTCTTCATATGTCCGAAAACTAAGGATGAGGTCAAAGATACTGCAATTTTCATAAACCACTCATGCAACCCAAATGTCGGTCCCGACGGTCAGGTAAGCTTTGTTGCATTGCGCAAAATAAAAGCCGGCGAGGAATTGTGCTACGATTACGCAATGACTACATCGAGAAAGTATAGACTGGTATGCAATTGTGGAAGTAGAGATTGTAGAAAAACTATAACAGGGGATGACTGGAAATTAAGGTCTTTACAGACGAAATATGGAAAACATTTCACCCATCTTATTCTAGGGAAAATTAAAAAGAAATAGCAATATAATTACAGGTTTTCCTCATCAATATTGTTTTCCCATATTAATTATCTCTGAAATCTGTAGAGCAAAGCCCGCTGGAAGAATGAGCATAAACGCTATAAACAGCCGTTTGCCATACATCAAAATAAGTTTAGAAGTGTTTTTATAATGCACATGCTGTGGTTAGCATGTTATCTGGTCGGCATTGCCCGGGGCTGACGCCCTCAGTGTGCTTGAGCCTGAACACGTGTTAATCGTTGTCGTGCAGGTGAATATGGCGCCAGACGCTTGAGATGCGGATGGACAGTTGCCGCTGGTTGCCGACGTACCGTTAATGAACATGACGATGCTTGCCGCAGGCAGTGTTATGCTTCCCGTGTTCCTTAGTGTCACTGTAGTCGCGGATGCGCCCTCTATCTTTATCTTCTGGCTCTGTATATTCAATTGATTGGTGAGTTGCTGTTCTGAGCTTGTCGTAGCTGTCGTTGCGACCCGCTGGAACCATACGAAAGCAAAGCCTACCATCGAGATTGTTATGAGCAGAAGCAAAATTATGGCTATTACTGGTGTAATACCTTTCATTTAATCACTATATTCTCTTCATCAAGAGCGGTATTTATAGCTTACTTGGTTGATTGGGTGTCTGTGGCATTTCAACTGCTTTTTGACCTTCTTCTATATTTTTCATAGTCAAAAAGCGCCTTCAGTGCTTTGGCCGCCTTTTCCGGTGAGCTGTATGTCGGTATCCCCTTTTCTTCCAGCAGCTTGCGGTGTATGTTTGTGTATTCTCCGCCGGCCATGCACACGACGAACGGCTTCTTGAATCTCTTCATCGACGCCAGAACGTCGACTATCTTGCTGTCCAGGGCAGAGATTTGCATTAACAGGACGACAAGAACCATATCGACTCCCTGATCTTTGAAAACAAACGGCAGCACGTCGCGATAGCGGTTTGTTGTCGCGTCGCCCGTAAGGTCCAATGGGTTTGATACAGTCGCGTATGAAGGAACGTAATTTTTAATTTCCTTTGCCGAGGAAAGCCTTGACAAACGCATGCCGTTGGCTATAAGCGCATCGGCTGCCAGTATGCCGAACCCGCCGCCGTCTGTTACTATCTGTACGCGATTACCGTGGGGAAGCGGCTGGTTAAATGCCTTTGCGATGTCAAACATGTCGTCTGAACTTGATTCTATCGCCCCTGCCTGTCTTAACATGCCGGAGAAAATATCAGCTGCACCGGCGAGGGAGGCTGTGTGCGATGCTACGGCCTTTTTCGTCTCCTCTGTTTTGCCCGCCTTAACGACTATTACCGGTTTTGTTTTTGTAACACGCTTCAACGACTCGTACAGTTTTCTGTAGTCCTTTGAGCCTTCGATGTACATTGTTATTGTTTTTGTGTTGTTATCACCGGCAAGGTAGTCGAGCATGTCCGTTTCATTGACGTCCGCCATGTTTCCAAGTGATACAAATTTAGAGAGCCCGATGTGATCGTAAGACGCCTGGTCCATGACGGCAGCACCAAGTGCTCCTGACTGCGACAGGAACGCTATGCTTCCTTTGCGCGGGCGTTGCTGCCGATGACGCAGGTTGAATACGGTGTCGACGCCGGAATAAGGATCATACAAACCTATGACATTTGGGCCTATGAGCCTCATCTTGCCCGCGAGCTGCCTGATTTTTGCCTCTTCGTCATGACGTCCGATTTCTGCAAAGCCGGATGTAACTATAACAGCGGCTTTTACACCTTTTTCATTGCACTCTTTTACAGCGTCGGCAACTGCGGCGGAAGGAACTGCAATGACTGCCAGGTCAATTGCGCCTTTTATTTCCTTCACGCTCCTGTAGCATTTCTTTCCAAGCACTTCCTGGGCATTAGGGTTAACAGGGTATGCTTTGCCCAGAAGATTACGAAAAATTATATGGCCGAATTTTTTGGGGCTGCGCGACGCACCTATCACTGCGATGCTCTTCGGATTGAAAAAATAATTGATGTTATCTTTTGCCATGTATGTAATTTGAGCGTGATGGTATAAAAGCATGGGGGAAAGTCGGTTATTGTAAACTAAAATTAGCAAATGTAGTGGCCGATTCTCTTTATACGTAACAATACCATCTTTCTTGAGATGGTTTGTGGCGTGTGTGCAAAGAACAAAGTTCTTTGACATGCCAAACAGCTTCGCTGTTCGAGCATAAGAACCACTGTAATAACGTGGCTCATAAACTTCAAGATGCCACTGGTCTATTGACCAGTGGTTCTTCACAAAAAACTAGGAAAATGTTTTTCTGTTTGTTTACAACAATCGCCCGTCTGTGAGGGCTTTCCACTTCTTGTTTACCCATTCCTGGACATTCTGGGTGTTTTCTATCTTCATTTTCTTTTGTACCTGGTTGAAATGCTCTACAGGTTCAAGCCTGTTTGGACGCTTGGTAAGTGTTACAGTATCATTCTCGACCTCGAATACAGGGAATAGCCCTGTTTCTACTGCGACGCGGCCGACCTCTATGGTGTTTGACGGCTCGTATCCCCATGAAACGGGACAAGGCGCCAGAACTTCAATGTAGCGTGTGCCTGTCATGGTCGCCGCTTTTTTCAGCTTCGTTATATAATCATCCGGATAAGACACGCATGTCGTAGCAACGTAAGGCAATGTATGTGATAACTGACGTGCGAAGCTTTTGTGCATCTTGTGGTCTATTGCAGTATAAGCAAAATCGTTGTAGCATACGTATAGGATATTATCTGAGCTCATTAATGCGTTAAGGTTCATGGAAGTTGACCCGTCGCCGGCAAACACGACGACTTTTGGCGGATTTTTTTCATCCTTCACGGAGTGCGCAACTCCCTTAGCTACGGAAACAGCATTAAGACCGGCGTGAATCATCGGAACCTTTATGAACGGCGTCACAGAGCCGGTCGCATTTACAAGAATGAAGTTGTCCAATGTCTGGAGGAGCAGCTTTAATGCGATCATAGAGCCGCATCCCGGGCAGCCGTCGCCGAAGTTCTTGAGCGGCCTGAGCTCCTGAAGGTTGACGTCTATTGCCATTTCCTAGATTTGTTCGGGAAAGTATAAAAGGGGAATCAGGTGAAATGTTGGGCTTATTTTCCATTAAGATATTAAGATAATATGTTCTTTTTCCAGTAGGGCTTTTTCACAGGCATGACGTACGACGTACGTCTTTTCACTAGCAAGAAAAAGGGTTATAGCTGACCAACTTAATATTCAGGTATTACACAAGTTGGTCACATATGCTCGAAGAACAAAGTTCTTCGGCATGCCAGAAAGCTTCGCTTTCTGAGCATAGTAAACCAAGTTATAATATCCAGATTCTTTACTTGGTTCACTATAATGGCGGCTCAAAAGCTACCCGTGTGCTCATAGGTTGCCCTCACACTGGGACGATATTATCATCGCCGCCAAAAGAGTGTTCACAAAGAGTTTATTTATAATGCAACCTATATTCTTGCATGGTAATGCGAAGAGGCAGGCAGCTATATGGAAAGAAATACGAGGAAGCTATAGAGCTGCACAAACAGGGAAAATCAATAAATGAGATAGCTGCACAGCTTGGTGTATCATATTCAGCTGCATATCACTGGATTAAGGGACTGCGCAAGCCTGATGCCGGCAATTTGAATGCGTTTGAAAACTATCTGAAAGAAAAGGGCCCTATGCCGACAGCTGATGTAGAGAAGAATTTCCCCAAACATAATGAACTTTTTCTTATGGCGAACAAACGTGGTATGAATATCCGCAGACAAATACTGAAAAGAAAGTATGACAAGTACGCGATATGGTACTTTCTTGACGGACAAGAGGATTTGCTCAAGGAAAGACTAGAAGAACTATACGCAAAAATAAAAGACATCAAGGACATTTTGCGGGATAAAATGTTCAAGTAAGGCTTTTCTTTGGGAAAGAAAATCCTTAAGGGAAAAGAAAACTTATTATTAATATGGTTCGTTGTCACTCACAATAGAAATAACGTCCGATGTTTGCCTGTTTACAGCCAAAGCTTGATGTCTTTGTCCGCTTTCTCTACGCGAGAAACAGCTTCCATGAAGTCGCGCTCGGATGGGTACTTGCCCAGACATATGAGTTGGCTGCCTTTACCTATGTGTGCCCTTAGGATTCCGCCTATACCAACTGAAACTGCCTGCTCGAACACTATCACACGCTTTGCATTCTCCAACGCTTTGGCAACTGCTGCTCGCGGCCATGGTCTGAATACACGGATTTTAAGCAGGCCAACTTTCTTGCCCTCGCTTCTCATTTTCCTTACAGCTGCTCTGGCTGTTGATGTGTGATAACCCATTGTAACTATTACTGTTTCTGCGTCTTCAATCATGTAGCGCTCTACGAGTCCGTATGTGCGGCGGAATTTCTGCTTCCATTGTTCGTCTACCTTATTGATCAGGTTTATGGCATTTTCCATTGCCTTGCCCATCTGCATTTTTCCCTCACTATAATTGTCAGAGTACATTTCAAGATGTGTCGGCTTTTTCGTATCAAACTTAAGGCGGTATTTTGGTAAGAAATTTTTTACTGTTTGCTCGGACGACAACTGCACAGGCTCGGAGAAGCTTGGCAATCCGTCTATGTTTATTATTGCCGGTAGCATTACATTCGGATCTTCACATACCTTGTACGTCTGTATTACTGAGTCGTATATTTCCTGATTGCTCTCGGGGAATATCATAATATAACCGGCATCGCGTAGTGCCATCACGGATGTGTGGTCGACCTTTATGCCGTGCTGGCTTCGCGACATATTCACTGCAAGGAATGGAAGGCGCATGAACGGCGCTGTAAATACTTCGTAAGATAGCGGCGAGGAAGCGGGCACAAACGTTCTCTTGCCTGTAGCGGAGCCAATAGCTGCGGCGAAAGCATCTCCAGCAGACGAGACCTCGAAAATATCACACTTGTGAACTTTCGAAAGAGTCTTGACTATTTCAACGGCAAACGGCGCCGGAAAATGTGGCACAACCTCTGCGCCAGCCAGCTTCGCGCCATGGGCTGCCGATTCTGTTGTTGATAAAACTGAACCTTTCATTACAAACCCTTCTTTTTGAAAAAAGAAGTTCTTGTACAAGCATTTCGTTTGAAATGCTGTACGGCAAGAGTTTTGCTCTTGCCTGTATCCCCAAGAAAAACATGGGATCTGTAGAACTTCATTTCAATATTATTGATAATTTTTCACCTTGGTTATATCTTCGGACTGCGCATCTCGTGCTCTTCGCTTATTGCAAAGGCAGGACATTCCCTCAGGCAAATGAGGCAGCCGTTGCACAGGTCATAGTCTATCACAGGGAAACCATTCTTGCCGACGCTTATCGCGTTTGTCGGGCAGAAGACCACGCAGTTGAAGTTCTTCTGGCACTTCTTCAGGTCAATCTTCGGTTTAAGCACGCGCAGCCTGGCAGGCAGCTCCTGCTGTGCCGGTTGTATGACCGGTATCATAAATTTTACTTCTTCCTCGTTGATCATTATTTCACCTTGTTCTCTCTTCGGACGGCAAACCCAACAAGACGTTCGTTATGATACTTCTCAGTCCAGCTACGAAATGGGTCAGGCCTATCTGAGCTGTCTGGAACTTCCGGGTATATAAGAGCCCCATCAACGCTTATGGTTTTTCTGCCAAATTTCTCATATACGAGGTCCACACCTTTTCTGAACTTACCAATGGACTCGTCGCATGCGATTTGCGTGTTCACGCCTGCGGGCCTGGCAATATTTTGTACTTCACAACGCATCTCAAAGCCGTCTTTTTGATAAATATATGTCCCGTTCTCAGGCCGTTGCGGCGCTAAGACTATACCAAGCCCAAGCAGAATGCCAGCGATTTGAGCTTTATAATTTGGCATTTATCTCACGCTCTTGTAACCTTCATCGAAGGCCGCCATGTTTTCGCGCGGCATGCCTTCCATTGCTGTCTTGATTGATTTCATCGAGATCTTTGGGAAAGCCTTTGCCAGGGCGCCCAGCATGGCCGTGTTTGGAATGTTTGATTTCATGTGCAGCAGTGCGATTTCCGTTGCGTTGACGAACTGTGCCCTTACCCGGCGTTTCTTCAGATGTGGCGAAACTATTTTCTCTGCGGAGTTGAATATAGCTGTGCTCTTTTCCTTGAGGTTTTTCTCTATAAGAGACGGGTCGAAAAACAGGTAGAAATCCGGCTCCTCAACCTGTTTGGACAGTATCGGGTCCTTGTCGATCTTTACGAACCCGCGAACCGGGAAGACACGACGTCCCCTACCGGCAAAACAGAAGCTCTGGACGCTGAAGCCAGAGGCAAAGCAAGCCTTAGAAAATAGCTTTACGGCGATCTCGACCCCTTGACCACTTCTTCCATAGAAACCAAAAACAAGCGTATTTGACACCAGTTCTATTTCTTGTCATGAATTGATTTAAAGGTATACGAGAAAAATGCCAAAAATCGTGATTTGTACGTGATTGTTGTAGGTTAATACGACTTAACCTACTATAAACTACATCAATATCCTGACATCAGCTGCCAGAACCCCTTTATCGGACACCAAAAGCGGGTTTATGTCCAACTCCGATATATGTTCGAACTCTGCCAGCTTGGACACCTTCATAAGCACGTCGACTATCGTGTCGTCTCTGGTCACTAAGCTCGCTATTATTGGTTCTTTTAGCATCTCTTCGGCGTCCGCGTGCTTTATTGGTACTAAACGGAAGCAGACGTCCTTTGTGTTGGTTAGACGTCCGCCCGCACCGAACATTATGACGGGGCCGAACTGACTGTCATGCTTTACGCCTATTATGAACTCATGCACATTCTCGATATCGCTGTGAATGAATTCCTGCATCAGAATGCCGTTTATCTCCTTCGTCTGCTTTTTTGCACCTTTCATGACAGCCTCGAACATCTTGCGCAGATGGTCGCGATGATATACGGTGCGTATGCAGCCAGAAGCCATTTTATGCATTATGCCCGGCGAGTCCGCTTTCAATATAACGGGAAAAGTCATGTTCTCTGCGGCAACCTCGGCTTCGCCCATAGTCCTGGCGAGATACCACTTTGCCGTCGGTATGTTGTAGCGCTGAAGAAGCTCATAAGCAGCTGAGTCGGGAATTTTCATGATAGAGATAGATTATGCTGACTAGTTAATAATGATTTAGGGGGGGTATGCGGCCGAACTATATGGGAAGGAGTGGTACGCATCTAATGTAGAAGAGTCATTGAATGCATGCCGCCACCGCCTGAAATTATAGCCTTGTAATCGTTGCCAATCAGTAGCTCATCTACGCGAGGGGGTTTGTTCATGAACGTATCAAGGTCCGGTATTTCACGTCTGTGTTTCCCTTCTATACCAAGAACTATATCCATATCTTCGCAACCGTCTTCCGGTATATTTGGTCTATAAACATTATTTTCAAACGTCCATCTGTATTTTGTGGGATTTCCTGGCCATTCTTCAAAATCCCCATACCCAAACACTTCGGCCATTTTTGCGTCGCCTTTACCGAAAAGTGCAACAAGCAGATATTTGGCTGGTTTGAATAACTGTCCATAGCCCGGGCGCGCCGCATGCCCAAGAACCTGTTCTCCTAGATACGACGCAGAACTATATGCGAGTTCAAATTCATTCTTCTTTCGACCTGTTCGCTGCTCAAAACCCCCGTCGTAAGCCTCAATGCCAGAGCTATGTAAATAAGCTCTTACTGGCATAGACCGATCCTGGCAATCTTGTGTAGGTGGTATTGAGATTCTTGCTATAAATGGCATAGCCACGACTATAACCAAAATCTTCTTAAAAAGAAAAATTAGCCTGGGATTTAACCGTTAGAAGGAGTCTCTTCCACATCCTCTGTCTCGACAGACGTAGGCGAGATGTGTTTTATTATCACTACGTCGCCAACGGACTGCACCATGCTGAAAGGTATTATGACACCCTTCTTGTCGCCTACTAGCGAAGCAAGGAACGAACCGCGTACTGCATCCACTACGAGCGACTTTACGCGGAACTTTTCAAGATCAAGACCTACGTCGATAATCTTGCCGCAGTATACGCCCTTGTGAGTAAAAACGTCCTTTCTGGTCATATCCGAGAAGCTCTTTGGTGTTATTGACATTGTAATTCCTCCTATAGTATTACTTTACTCTATAGTGCTTGGTGAATATAAAGGTTGCCCGGTTTACGGACGTAATTGTCGTGTGATTGGAAGAAGTCCCTGAAGTGGGTCGAGGCAGATTCGAACTGCCGGCCTTCGCCTTGTATTTGCCTAGAGAAAGTTAACTGTCTCTATAGGGCGACGTCATGACCGCTAGACTACCGACCCGTATCTAAAACCGGCATACGCCGGCGTCATATTCATATTACTTCGACTTCCTTTATATCATGACTTAGCATATTGTTCGATTCGTCGAAATGTACACTACCGATGAACTTCTTGCCCTGAAACATAAGTGGCATCCATATCCTGTCGTCGGGCCACATCTCGCCGTATGGGACATTGTCAATCCTGAACCACTTGGGCGCGGCTTCTTCCGTCTCCCTTTCTATACCATCAAAATCGTCCGCAACAAAAATATGAATATCCCATTCACCTGCTTGGTAATGAAACTTTAACTGGCCGATTTTTACCGGCGCCTCAGGGACAACACAAACTTCTTCGTACACCTCACGCTTGGCCGCGTCCTTGATGTCTTCGCCGTTCTCAACTTTTCCGCCTGGGCCATTCCAGAATCCTGCACCTATGCCTTTCTTTTTCTTTATTGCATCGAATGGGTTTAATACCCCGTCCTTCAGGACGCGTATTTTACTTCCATTCGTGCAAAAATACTGCGGCTTTTAAGCCGCAGATATTTATCAGCAGGACTTTGCCGTATTTTATTATGAAGCATAGGGTTCCTACGGTTAGCATACAATCACTCGTTTTTCACCTTAAACATTTTTCCGTGGCCAGGAATGATATAATCTGCAATTTCTAAAATCCTTTTGCGAGACTCAATTAATTTATTCATGTCCATTCCTTTTGATTGTGAGCGGTCTTTTTGATTAATATTGAATACTTGTTTTTCTCCGTCAAGCCACCAAATAACATCACCAGCAATTACGATTTTACCCTTAGGGGTATTTACGATGAGTGATAGGTGTTCCTCAACATGTCCAGGAGTCTCAATAATCTCGACATCCTCTCCCAATACGTGTTTGTCAAACTCCAACAATAGGTCCTTATCGTACATCAAGTTAGTGTCAAATGTTATGAACTTTGCGTTTTCAAATATCCCCGCAAGCAAGACATGGTCAGGATGGCGATGAGATAAGAAAACATAATCAATATCCTTGGTGATTAGCCCTTCTCTTTGTAATGCCTCCAATAACCTTTCACGATTGCAGCCTGGGTCTGTAATGATTTTTTTGTCTTCTGTAGTAACTAGGCAAGTAGTAGAACTGGCCACCCATCCCTTCTCAAGTTTTTTCGCATACCCCTCTATCAAAACTTTTACTTCGGCCATGATTTTCACTTCTATAATATTTTTCTTTTCCAGTAGGGCTTTTCTTAACCGAAAGACGCTTTGCGTCATCCAGAGAAGAAAGGGGTTAAGCGCTGGGAGGGTATGTTTCGCCTTAAACATACTCTGTCCTCCTCCGTGAGAATAAGACATACGTTATACTTCTTATAATTTGCCGCCCTAATATTTAAGTATTCTAACGTATTTTGTTTTATGAAGAAATATCCCGTGCAGACAAAGGGCTTCAGAATAGCCGAATTTGAGGATATTAATGTTTTCTGCGGAAGGGACATTATTGGTAAATCCTATCCCGCTTGTCAAGTTCAAATATGACAATTCTTTTTTGCTCATAGTTAATTCTGTATGTAGCCCTGTAGTCGCCTACCCTGATTCTGAAAACGCCGTGCTTCCCGACAATTGTCTTGGCGTCATGCGGCACTGGCTCGTTGGCGAACGCCTCGTCAATCTTGTCCATGATTCTTTTTGCTATATGCTTGTCCAGTTTCTTCAAGAATTTGCGCGGTTGCTTGTCGTAGAAAATCTCAAAGCTCATATGCCTATCTCTTTTCTCAGGTCTTTGCCAGAAATAAGTGCGCCTTTTTTCTCATCTTCATAACTTTCTTTGAGCAGCCTTTCTTCTCCAGCTGTTAGAAACATGTCCTTGTCTGGCATATTCTCCTTTATCATTTGCAGGTCTTTCTTAATGCCCTTCAGTTCATCAAGAACCTGTTTTATATCGTTTGACATAGTAATACTAATTGCCGATACTTCTTAAAGTTTGAGCAGCTTCCGAGATGATTGATATGGAAAAGAAAAGACATTTAGAGGGCAAAGGCGAGTTCGATTACGATTACGCTAACGATATATTGTTCTTCAAGATAAAGGGCAGGGAATATGACTCGTCTATAGAAGCTGACAGATTTACTATGGATATAGATAAGGAAGGCTTTGTTGTTGGGATACAAATCTTTGATGCGTCTGAGTTCTTGAGAATAGATAAATTGAAACTGCGCCAAATTCGTGGATGGCGATTCGACTCCACTGTTGATGAAGGGCGCATAGAAATAAGGGTTGTTTTTGAGACGATTTACAGAAATAAACCTGTAATTCACAAGCCAATAATTATTGAGCCTGCACCCGAATCTTTGATGGAATCTAAGGTCGTTTGCACCGTTTAATTTCAGCTTCTATCCAATTTATTTGAGAGTCGTCAGCGTATGTCTTACCCTTAGCGCTGGGAGGGGGAGATTCCGCATAGAAGCGCTTCACGCTTCATACACTTTTGAACCCCCGTGGGACTTGCGCCCCACAGGTTTAGCAAACCTGCGCCTTTAACCAAGCTTGGCTATCCCAGCAGTGCTTAAGTTTTGGGCATAAACTTTATACATGTGATTAATTAAATAAATCTGGTTTATATGACCGATGAAGTCGAAGACAAGATAAAGAAAATGTCGGATATACGCACGCTTGTGATGACGTCAATAATTTCCGCTCTTGCGCTTGTCGTTGGTCTTTTCTGGAACGAGGCGATAAAAGCTGCTATCGAGCAGATAGTACCACAGGGCGAGGGACTTTTTTACAAGTTTTTGGCGGCCTTAATAGTTACAATCGTTGTTGTCATTGTAATATATGTAATAATACACAGCCAAAGGCTTGCGGAAAAACGGCTGAAAGAGCTTGAATCAATGCGCTTGAAATTAAAGGTGAAAAAGCAAGGTAACTAATCCTTTATTTAAGGCTAACCAAATTAGTTTACGTTACGCTCCGTTCGTCTAGCACGGTCAAGGATGCTGGCCTTTCAATACACCTTTCCAGAAAGCTGCACCAAAGCGGAATAAAATGGAAAGTGTGTATAAAGAAAGCCGGCGGCCCGGGTTCAAATCCCGGACGGAGCATTTTTATTATTTTTATACGGGTAAAACAATAACATGTAATGGATGCCCATCACCTCCTGCTTTGGAGGATCATGCGAAAAAAGGACCTTCCTGAAGTTTATGCTATGATGTCGCTCAGGACATTTGCGATGTCACTCATCAGCATATTCGTCCCGATTTATCTTTACACGCTCGGCTACGACATACCGACGATCCTGCTTTTCTTTATTGTTGCCAGTTCAACACACGCACTCATCTGTCCTATATCCGCAAAAATCTCGTCTGCAATAGGCTCTAAGCATGGTATGTTGCTAGGCTTCATATTGTACTTTCCTTACTACGTGATGCTTACGATGTTGCAGTCAAATGGACAGTTATTTTATCTTATAGCCGTTTCCTATGGCGTGGCACAGGCACTGTTCTGGATACCTTTTCACGCCTTTTTCCCAAGGCTGACCGACGGAAAGAAAAGGGGCGAGGAAGTTGCACTGCTTGATATATTTCCATCGTTATGTGCTATGATTGCACCGTTCATAGGCGGATTAATAATACTTTTCTTCGGATTTGGTACGCTTTTCATAGTAGGTCTAGGATTCCTGATGGTTGCGGCACTGCCGCTTTTTGCAACGAAGGACATCCACATGCCTTTCAAATTTTCTCTGCGCGTCGATGGATTCAACAGGAAGGTCGCCGCTTCCCTTGCGTCCTATCATTATCAAATCAACGAAACACTTTGGCCGATATTCGTGTTCACAATCATAGGCAGCACGGCAATAATAGGCGGGATAATTTCAGTGAGCGTTCTGATAGGGTTTGCTGTTGTATGGATTGTCGGCAACATGGTCGACCGCGGCTACCGCAAGAGGCTGCTGGAGGCGGGCTCAGTCACGCAGGCGGTCTTATGGGGTCTCAGGACACTTGCAAACAGCTTCCTCAATATTCTGAGCCTCGAGGCTGTATGGAGGGTGGTTGCCAAATTCACCGACGTGCCGTACAATTCGGCTTACTGCGAAAAGGCCAGGAAAACCAAGCAGCAGCTGGAGTTCTCTGTCCTTAGGGAGATTTGCATACACTCCAGCATAGTGATTGTTTTTGCACTGTTGTACGTTTTCTATAGTTACCTTTCAATCCCTATGATATTCGTCATCGCCGCCACCGGATCGCTTTTTGGAATGTTGATAGAAAGGTAAATAGGTGGTATGCTATAGTTAAAATTAAGTAGTCTGCGGCATTATTTACAATTGATAATTATGGCAGAATGTGGATGTGGAAAAGGTAAGGGCGGCATCGGAAAATACTCCGGCGGCGGGCCTAGTTTTGGTTACAAAGGGCAAGGCGGCCCGGGTGCTAACTACGGACCTGCATCAAAATATGTTAGTGCAATAGGTCGCTATACTCCGCCGCGTGGAAACATGGGAAATTATAATCTTGGCGAGGCTATGGCGCGTTACGAGCGGCCGCTACCAATCTTTGCCGCGCTGCATAAAGCAGACGGATTCGATATCGGCCCGGGCAATTCAAAACAAAGGTATTCACGCCCGATGACAAGACCAGCCTATGCTTACGATCCTCTGGCTGAATTAGAAAATAGGAAAAAAAGATTACAAAATTAATTTGTAAAAACTTAAAAAGTTACGACGCTGCAACGACGATAAAAATTATCGTTACAGCTGCGGTGAAAAGCGCGTCGTGCATTTTGATTTTATTCATCTTCGCTATCAACAACGTAGAGACGGCAAGTATGGTGAGCGTCCACGCTATCTCTACCTCAAGTACGTGCGGCGGCGCGATGCCCGTTGCGAAAACTATGTAGTAGAACGGCCCGAACATGGGGAATATTACATAAGTTAGAGAGAAGAGGAATACCACGACCGCGGAAACGAAAAATGACCTTGTTACGTGCTCCCTGCCCTTGAAAAGATAAGCGGCCGCAAAAATTATGAATGTCCCAATGAGTAACTGGCCGACTGACAATATGAACGCCGGTATAACAAACAATGCGCCGACTGCCAGCCTGTAGCTGCCATCCGGGATGCCTGGTATCAGTATGTCGTAATAATTCAGATAAATGACGAAGGAAGCGAGCCATAACACAAAGGCACTTACCGAATACTTGTCGACGTGTTTCATTACAGTAATTTGTGAATGATAATATTTATACAAATATAATTAACTAAACGTGGCCGGCAAGATGATAGAAGTTTTCCACTATAGCCCTTGGGACATTTTCCGGAAGGCCAATAGTTATTTTGTGCTGTTTTCTTGTGGCTGCATAGAGATCTGTCGATACACTATGCATTTGGTGAAAAGGAGCGGCTATGAACACTCGGCCCGTGTCGTTGTCGTTTCCAACAAACTGTGCCCCAAGCGGATCGTCGCCTCCAAAATATGGGGTGCCTACCACACATTCCACACCGGAAAAACGCGGGTGGCTTGCGAGATTTGCAACATTTTCAGTAAGTACCATGTAGAGCATAAAATCAACTCAGAATCAACTTATATGATCTTCTCGCCCTTTGCATTAATCAAATGTATGACATTAACCGGGCAGCAGTCCGCTGCTTCCTTGTTCTTTGTGTAATTAGCATCGTCTATGTCCAGCGTCTCGCGCACGATCTCGCCGCCGTCTTCCTCGCGCTGGCTGCCCTTGACATCCGACTTACCGTCAAACGCGCTCATTTCCCAGAATTCCGGAGCTACGGCCGCGCAAGCGCCACATCCTATGCAGTTTGGACGGTCGTGATCTATCTTGTATGGCATAATATCAACTCAGTTTCTTTACTCACAACGTTTAAAAGTATTACCTATAAGATATTACTGTTCTTAAACTTATTCGGACGGCAGTGGTTGTATGAATAATAAGATAATAACGGCTGGAATACTGATTTTTGCTGTATTATTGATAGTAGGATGCACTTCACAGGCGCCAGCGCAAAACCAGACTGGTAGCAATCCACCGGCAAACACGCCGCCCGGCACTATCCCGCCTGTTGCGACCGTCGGGCCTGTAAAAGAGTTTAACATGACGGCGACCAGTTTTTCATTCTCGCCAAGCACTATAACAGTGAATAAGGGCGACCGTGTTGTACTTAATATACAAAATACT
>Ga0209542_10003080_pt1 | contig 36221 bp, 44 predicted proteins | sample RifCSPhighO2_01_FD_184028 | JGI IMG/M metagenome (GOLD analysis project Ga0209542, IMG submission 184028) | Soil microbial communities from Rifle, Colorado - Rifle CSP2_plank highO2_0.1 (SPAdes) (version 2) | ecosystem: Environmental > Terrestrial > Deep subsurface > Rock core/Sediment ...
CAGAAAATATTATTCTTTTCATCGCGGCGTTCGCCGCGCTTTCTGCACTGCTTTCAGCAGGATTCACATATTATTCCGCGAGTTCTTTTAAGGAAGGAATGATTACTGGTCTCGCTTCACAGACGAACGGCACTGTCAACCTTACTGTTGATACATTATTAAGTGTTATCTTTACTGCTTCATCTATGAATTTTGGGAGTGGCTCTGTTGATGCAGGGTCTACTCATGCTAATGTGTCATCTGGTGTGCTCGCTGTCGGAGGTTCGTGGTTCTATCCAGGTGCTAGCGGGTTCGGTGTCCGCAACGATGGTACTGTAAACGCCACACTCAATTTGAAGACAGGAAAAAATGCCACGCAATTATTGGGGGGGACATCTCCCGCATATCAATTTAAAGTAGCGAACTCTGAGGCAAACAGCTGTCTTAATAATACTGGGGGCACGACAGCTGGTGGAACAGGGGGACTTATTACCTTGGGTACTTTTTTTGACGTTAATACTACAGACCTTGGAACGCCGATTTGCGGTATTTTCAATTTTATTGACTCTGCAGACTCGATTGAGATTGATGTTTTTTTTACAATTCCGTACGATTCATTGCAAGGAAACTTAACAGATACTTTTTCTTTAGCCTATTGCCTCGCGCCAGGACCGTGCACTTGATGTTAATTTTGTATTCAGAAAAACAGTAATTATAGACAAGTTTAATTCCGAATTACATTAATCCATGTTACAGCATCCCAAATTCATCAAACCTCATTTTCAATATAGCTATCGGTCTTGAGAAATGTTTAAATACCGCGAGATAATATAATCTTTGTTAAAAATGGTGGTTGCAAAACAGAATTCCAGCAATATTCTTCTTATTCTTTTAATAATAACTCTGATATTTTCTGTTGCTTCCCTTGTTGTAACACTAAACGTGCGGAGCGAATTCCGCTCTGGTTACCAGTTTGTTCAGCCTGCTCCAAGTTCTTCTGGCGGCACGCCTAACGGCAATGTAGGCTTGGTTGTTAATCCTCCTGCTTCAGGAGGCGCACCATGAAATCAGAAAATATTATTCTTTTCATCGCGGCGTTCGCCGCGCTTTCTGCACTGCTTTCAGCAGGATTCACATATTATTCCGCGAGTTCTTTTAAGGAAGGAATGATTACTGGTCTCGCTTCACAGACGAATGGCACTGTTAATATTACAGTTAATACGCTGTTGAGCATAAACTTTACCAACAATACGATTAATTGGGGCGGTGGAACATTCAACGCAGGCTCAACACGCGCTAATCTTACTACTGCTCAAGGCGGCACAGTTAGTGCTGTTGGAGGAACTTGGTCTATTGCTATTGAATCAAACGGTTCTGGAGGGTTTATAATTGAGAACGTAGGAAACGTGAATGCAACCTTGCATGTTGCGACTGGCAAATCCGCGGCAACATTCCTTGGAGGTACAACTCCTGCATATATGTTTAACGTAACGAACTCTGATGCGGGCAGCTGCCTTAATAATACTGGAGGCATTGGTAATATTACAAATAGTGCCAGCGGAGGGCTTATTCCATTAGGCTACTTTTACGACGTGAATACAACTATTCCGGGCACGCCGATTTGCGGACGCTTCCAATTTACTGACTCGTCCGATTCTATTAGAATAGGTGTTCATCTATCTATTCCGTATGATGGCATCAACGGTACGCTGACTGACGCATTCACTGTGCTTTACTGCCAGGCGCCCGGACCGTGCACGTAATTCATAATTAGAAACTTATAAAAACTGTTTTTTGTTAATGTCTTCATGAAAAAGCGATGGGGGTTTGCATCTTTATTTTTCATTGCATTATTTTTTCCAATAGTATCTGCTTCAGGCGTCAGCCCGCCTCAATATTCTGTTGATTTTAGCCCCGGTGCGAAGCTTGCGTTTTCATTTACTTTTTACAGCGTGCCTGGTTCGCAGGTTGAATTGGCTATCCGGGGAGATCTTGCCGAATATGTTAGCTTGAGCGAGACATCGCTTGCTGGGACAGGAGTTGTTATCGCATATCTCTCGCTTCCTGAGCTGATTGAGCGGCCTGGAGCGCATTATCTGGCTGTTGTGGCTCGTGAAGTAAGTTCTACACAGGGTTTGGGCATTACAGGGGAAGCACAAGGGACTATTGTGGTTTATGTCCCGTATCCTGGCGTATATATTGAGCGTTCTTTGGAAGTTACAGATGCTAATCAGGGAGAACCTGTTTCAGCCACGGTTACTTATACTAATCGGGGAAAAGAAACCGTTAGTATTCTTACTTCTCTTGATATTTCTCAGGATAACAAAACAGTTGATACGTTTGCACTTGATACTATTACCATTGCTCCAACTGAGTCAAAACAAGTTTCTACGACTTTGGATACAACATCTTATCGTCCTGGGCGTTATATTGCCGCGGCTTTGATTCGTTATGGCGGCAAAACCGCACGAGCTGAAACAATGTTTCGCATTGGCACGCTATTTGTTGATATTGTCAATCATTCTGACGGGTTTGACCGGGATAAAATTAACAGGTTTGAAATTGATGTTGAAAGCGCGTGGAACAGCCGCATTTCAAATGTTTTTGCCAACGTAACTATTTTAGGGACAGATATTTATCTGCTTACTCCTTCTATCAGCTTAAAGCCTTTTGAGCGCTCGCGCTTGACTGGATTTTTTGATACAACGGGCATTGCTGATGATAGCTTTCAGGCGAAAATCATCCTTTCCTACGAAGGGGCAATGACTGAAAAGACTGTTGAACTTCATTTCAAGCGCGTTGTTAATTATACAGTTGCAATTATAATCGCGGTCTTTGCGCTTGTCGTGCTTGTCTTAGGATTCATCATATTGCGGATGCGGCGCGCGCTTAGTACTAAACGAGGGGCGGTGCGACGATGAAGCAGTTTAAGCGCTCTCGTATTATTTTATTTTCGCTTTTTTTTGCGTGCCTCATTTTACTCACGCTTTCTTTTTATTTAATTCAGCACCGCCCATTTGACTCCCGCGTTTTGCCTGTGCGTTTTATGATAGGCGACAGGGTAGGAATAGAAATAAACGACAGCGCCCTGACTTTCGGGCGCGCTCTGCCAGGCACGACTCTTTACCGAGGGATTTTTGTGGACAATCCACATGCGTTTTCCATCAATGTGCGTGTTTTCATTAACAAAACAATTGCTTCTTATGTTTTCGCTCCGAATGCGACTTTTACTCTTTCATCTGGCGCACGTTACGAAGTTCCGTTTGTTTTAGCTGTTCCTTCTGGCTCAGAAGCAGGGAATTATTCAGGCACTGTTCTCTTTGAATTTTGGAAGTGAGATTCTTTAGGAATGATAAAATTTGGTGATTAGTACAAATAATTAGGATGATTAAGATGTATTTTGTCCCAAATTCTCTATCTGGATAATTCGAACGAACTGCAGCACAATTAATTGAATTCCCCATAACTGTGTTATTGCCCGAAAAATTATTAAAGTTGCATGAATTGTCGTTTGTGAGGTGATGAATGGCTTATATTCTTAAATTTGGGAAGAAGTTTGATCGAGAGTTTGAGAAGATTGATAAATCCATTTCCGAGCAGATTATTAGGAAGCTTAGAAGATTGAGGGAAAATCCAGAGAATATTGGAAAACCTTTATCGCATACTAAACCTTCCTTATGGGAATTTAAGGCTGAAGTATTTATAGTGAAAGACACATATAATTCCTCAAATTGTATGTCTTTCCCTAATAAGCAAAGGCGCACAGAGTGAGGAAATATTAGCGTCCTTTGCTATAGAGTGTTTTATACAATCCAAGAAAATGTTAAAGAAATCTGGCTTTTATCTATAAAACATAAAGATGAATGTGATGACTATATAAGAACGGGATATGCTAAAGACGTCAGGAACTTTGACCCTGGTGGTTTGTTTAGTTCTTGATATATTAGCAAATTTTAACTTTATGTTTTTTCTCAAATTCCTCTTCTGTTAAGTACTCTCCAGATTCTATATTTTCAGCTTCTTCATGCAGCTCTTTTATTAATTTTTTATTCATTAAAATTGCCAAGCGTTCGACTACTTCTTTCAATTTATCTAAATCGCTTCTCAATTGTGTTATTTCTTTTATTTGTTCCATTAGGCATCTGTCTTTTAATTGCCTTATATATTTTTTGGTGATGTCAAGAATGCGGTTCAAACCACGTCATTTAGGCGCATTTAAACTCAAGGATTTTTGATTTACACTAATCGCCATCTTTTTATATTGCTGATTCATTGATTGCTTATGCGCTACTATGGGCTTGTCCTCACGTTGGTTATACTTGCTTTCTTAGGCAATATTTCCACACTATTTCTCTTTTTAACTTCTGACTTTTGGGAGCGCCCCCTCTCTGCGCAGGCAACGTCCGAAGCTTCACTTTCTCTTGTTATTATTTCCAATACTTCAAGTTCAAGCACTACAAGCACGACTACAACCACAGGAGGCACTGGCGGCGGCGGAGGCGGCGGGGGAGGAGGAGTTGTGGCCCCTTCTGTTTCGTTTGTGGTAGACCCTGAAGAGCTAAATCTTTTTCTTGTTGCCGGAGCTTTTGAAGAAAAGAAAATTACTGTTGCGAATACAGGGCGCTCTGCTATTAGAGTTATTCTTAATGTAACTGGTGTTTCTTCGTTCGTTGCTGTTGATGCAACTGAACTTACGCTTAGTCCTGGCGAGTCAAAAAACGTTATTATCCGCGTAAAAGCACCAGACAGTGGAATTTATGGGGGGCGCGTGAGCTTTACGTCAGGCGGTGTGCGCAAGGATGTTATTCTTCTTATTAATGTGCGGAGCGCCAACGCGCTGTTTGACGTTTCGCTTACAATTCCTGAATCTTTCAAGAATCTGGGACTTGGCCGCTTGTTGAAAACATTTATTTCATTGCTTCAGGTTGGACCTGCTGAAGATACAGATGTTGTTGTTAATTATCTAATAAAAGATTTTGACGGCGCGACTCTTTTAACTGAAACAGAAACATTCCGCGTCTTTAGAAGCAAGACTTATGTCAAGGAATTTGATACGCGCTCGCTGCCAGAAGGGGATTATCTTGCGGGAATTGAAGTCACATATCCGCAGGGATTTGCCACTTCAAGCAGCCATTTTAGTGTTTCAAAGAAGGCTTTTAATTATTTGATACTTGTGCTGATTCTTGTTTTGGTTATTTCTCTTGTTATTTTGTTTTATTCTTTTAGAACTTATCGAAGAGCGAAACAATTAAGAGCGCGCCCTGCTTTAAGTTCGCGGAGAAGAGCATGAATTCCATTATTTGTTTTTGCATTTTTTTGCTTCTAATTTCCGCTTTTGCGGGGAATGTTATTGCCGAATCTGCTGACCTGCCTGATTTTGAAGTTAGCGAGCCGATTATTTATGCGACTGTTGAAGCAGGTCAATCTACTTCGTTATCTTTCACGCTTTTGAATCGCGGAGCGACGCAGTCATTTTTACTTAAGTCTGTTTCCCAATCTCCTTTTTTTAGCCTTGGCTCCTCACCATTCTCTCTTTCTGAAGGCGGGAGCCGTTCTATTTCAGTTGCTATTGGCTCTGCCTCGCTTTCTCCTGGAGTTTATGTCGGGGCTATTCGCGTGGAAGGAAAATCCGACGAGATTGACATTCCTGTTATCTTGGAAGTGCAAAGTTCTGCGCTTTTATTTGACGCTTCTATCCGCGAGCTTCCTTCATATTCTGAATTGCTTCCTGGCACAACTTTCAGCCCGCAGGTTGTAGTTTATAATCTTCGTTCGCTTGAACCTCGCGCTTTGCTTCAGGCTTCTGTTTATGCTCTTGACGGCACACGCGTCGCCAGCGTATCGCAGAGCATAGAGGCGCGGAACACACTTGAACTCGCGCTTTCCCTGTCTCTTCCCGAAGATATCTCTGACGGGCATTATGTTCTTGCGCTGGATATTATTGCAGGAGATTCCCATGCAACTGCCACTACTTCGCTCGGCGTTTCTTCTGTTGCTCTTTCACCTGCTGGAAGTGCTTCAAACAAATTGTTTTATTACGCGCTTTGGCTCATCGGGCTTCTTCTTGGCGCATTTATTCTTATTAATTATCTCTGGCGCCGCCACATGCTCGCAAGCACGCGCTATTGGGATAAGCAGATTCACAAGGCGCGCTCGGGCGGGGATGCGCAGAAGGCGTATAGGAAGCTCGTTTATCAACGCAAACTTCTTGAAGAAGCGCATTCAAGGGGATATATCGCGAAGGCAACTTATTCTAAGACACTTTCCCATATAAAATCTCTTGAACTTTCGTTAAAGAAACGTTTATAAATACCATCGTCGTCAGTTTAGCAATGAAGTCAAAAAAGGGTGGGCATGCTCCTTCATCATCTTCGCTTCTTGCAACAGCTATCAAAGATTTGGAAGTGCAAATGGGTGCGCTTAAGCGCGACAAGACACAGTTTCAGGGCGAGCTTAAAAAAACATCCTCTGCGATTGATGTTGACAGGGATCTTGAGAAATCGCTTCAGGAAAGAATTGCGCGGCTTCTTGAAAAAGAGGCAAGACTCAACGAAAAAAAGAAAAAATTAGTAACGCAGATTGACCAGGTTTCTGACAAGCTGAATAAGGTTTCTAAAATCAAGTCTGAAATGTCAGATATTTAGCTGATGGAGCGCAAATTTTTCCCATACGTCTGGGGCGCGGTTTTTATCGCATTCATCTTTACAGTGTTATTTTTTATTTCACCAGAGCCAAATATTACCGGGAGAGTGAGCTTTGATGTGGCGCTTAAATATAACCCCGGCGAAAAAATTTTGGGAGAGCTGAAATTTAATATTAAAGAAGGAGAACTCGTACCAAGGGACTCTGTAGTATTTATTGATTATATGGGACAATCAAAATCTTTTCTTCTTTCTGAATTAGTGCGTGATAAACCTATTGAAGGGAATTTTTATGCAGAAGGAACGAGTTTGACCGGCAGGGGGCTTGGCTATGGCGTCAAGGGCAGAAATATCGCTTATCCTTCAATTGATTTTATTCTTAAGATATCGGATTCTGACGCACTAAGTTCTTCTAAAAACAGCCAATCAAAAAGCGGCGCTCCTGTTGGCTCTTCAGGTTCTGGCGGAGGTTCATCGCCTTCTCCTGGGTTGAGTCCTGCTGAAGCAGAGCCGAGCGCACCGAGTGCTGAATCTGAAAGTTCTCCTGCTTCATCTGATGATGCGCCCAGCCCTGGCTTGACTGGCGCATTTGTAAATGAAAATTCTTATGAAATTAAAGGCACGGTTTCTTACGAATCTCCTTTTAAGTATGCACTTAAATCAGGGCAGACAGCACAACTTGTTGAAGGAAGTGTTTCCTTAAATGGCAAACCTTTGCCCGACAGCAGTATTTCCGCTTATGTTAAAGGCGCAAAAGCTATTGTCTCAACGAGTTATTTTGTCAACGAAGAACAGTTTGGAAAATATTTTCTTGGAGATTATGCTCTTACTCTCACGATTGATGTAGATTCACTTAACTTGTATGCTAAGGAGGGAGTTATAAAAATCAGATTAGTATCTGGCGGCACAAAAATTGCGAGCCACTCGCAGATTGTTAGTGTGGCGTCTTCTGCAGACAAAACTATCAATTTGCTCCGCGAGATACCAACTATTCGCATTTCGCCTGATGGCGAAGCAGTTCTTAATCTTTCGCAGTATTTTGAGGGAGCAGAATCTTACGCGATTGAGGTTCCTAATATTGCCAGTGTAATCCGCAATCAGGAGATTGTTTTTAAGCCTGAATCTGGCTTTAAAGGGGCGCGGCGTGTGAGAGTGGTTGCGTATGCTGGCGAAAACAAGCTTGAAAGCAATGAATTTGTTATTCTTGTTTCTTCAGGAGCTGTTAGTATTAAGACCTCAAAAGACAGAATCGAAGTTGGAAAACTTGTGCATTGGACCAAGAATGTCAAGTTTGACTCGCCTGACGCTCTTGTCATTGACATTCCTGATGAGGCCTTAGATATTTCAGTTACTAAAGTTGCTAGAGCATCTTCTGAAGTGGCACCTGCGCCTACTGGCTCTGGCTTGCTTACGGGACAGGTCAGCATTGAACTTGATATTAATAAACGAGCTGGTTTTGTGCAGTGGGTTAAGCGGACTGTTAGTCGTTTTGCTGGAAAAATTACAGGACACGTTTTAGAAGAGGTCAGTGTTGATAACGCACTTAATGATATAACCCTTCTTCCTGATGCCTCTGGTTATAATGTTGAATATTATACCCCAAGTCCTGAAGCTTTTGAAGAAGAAACAGAGCAAGGGAAGCGCGTGACAATCAGAGGGCCTGAAAATCTTTTATACGAGGATGTTATTGCTTCTGTTTCGCTTGATGAGTCGCGCGGCATTCGCGATGCTTCCCGCATTCGGTTATACTGGCTCACAGCAGAGCCTGTTATTTCTGAAGAGCTTAAAGAGGTTGATGAAGTTCTTGAGCAGGAAGTTGTTGAAGAGCTATCTGTCGAGGAAGCTGTCTTAAATCCTGTTGCTTCTTCATCTGAATCTGCTGCATCTGCCACGAGCGAACCGCAGCAGCTTCGGAATGTTGCGGTGCCCTTTGATGCTTATGATTTGGATGGAGACAGCGTACTTGATTTGATTGAATGGGTTGTTCCGCATTTAAGCAATCAAACATATGAAATCATTCTGGTCATAAGAGCAGAGCACCTTGATGAGAACCGCACTTTTATTTCAGATATTTATGAAAGTGTTAAATCTTTGGATGGAAATTGGTCTGAAACAATACTTTCAGGGCATCATGTTAGGGCTACATTTGAGATTAACCTTACATCTGATAGAGATATAACAATTTATCCGCGCACGAGCGCAGGAACGCCGCAAATTGAAGTTTACGAAGCTAACGGAAATGAAATTCTCGCGCGTTTTGATAATCTTGTCGATAACTCCTACAACAAAGTTTATTTGACTAATTTGACGCATTCGCAGGACACATTTGATTTGCGCGTTTTAGATGGAGATGTGCAGTTTGAGCATATTATTGACCCTGCTGTAGATGTTACGCCCCCAAATATAGATTTTGTTTCTCCAACACCTGCTGATGCTTCAACACAATCATCTAATGCTATTTATGTGAATGTTTCTTCTTCTGATAGTTCGCAGCATTATACTTTTGCTGATTTTGACAGGTCGCTTTTGCTCTGGATGCGCATGGATGACGTGAATGCAAGCAGTGACCCTACTGACTTGAGTTCTTGGAGCAACAATGGAAGCAAGAAAGGCGGTGCTGTGCAAAACACTTCTGGTTACTTTAATTCTTCATTCAGCTTTGACGGGGACGCAGATTTTTTTGAGGGAAATTACATTAACGGAGATTACATCGATATTACGCCCTTGCCTGATTTTAACGCTTCAGGGAATTATACTTATGCGGCATGGATTTATCCGATTCAATCAGTAAGGCAGGGAATTATTTCTCAGGCGCGTTGCCAAACTGGGGGTTCTGGAATTAATCTTTACTTGAATGCCAGCAATACTTTTTATATCAGTAAGTGCAGCGTCAGTTCGGAAGATATAGTGGTTAGTTCCAGCGAAACCGTGTCATTATCGCAGTGGTCTTTCGTTACTGCTACTTATTCAGGAGGCAACGTGACAGTTTATATTAATGGCGTATCTAATGGCAATGGCGCCGCGACATTTACGAGTGGAAACGAGCTTGAAAATATCGGGCGAGCTGCTTCTACATCAACATATTATTTCAACGGTTCAATTGACGAAGTTCTCATCTTTAACCGAACGCTCGCGCAGGCAGAAATATCTGCGCTCTATAATGCTTCTGCGAATAAGTATTACAATAACTTTACGAATCTTGCTAGTGGGGCACATACGTTTACTGGTTATGCTGTGGATACTAGAGGAAACAAGAACCAAACTGACCAGCACACAGTAACGATAGACACGACCGCGCCTGTTGTCAATTTACAGGCGCCTGCAAATGGCTCTACTGTAACTACTGCTTCTTGGAGTTTCAATGCTACCTTTACTGATAATAACGCTCTGGCAAACGCTACGTTTTATTTATGGAACTCAACCCTCACGCTGATAAACACAACTACTAATTCTTTAAGTGGAACTACAGGGAGTGTTAATCTTACAGTTGTTCTGCCTTCTTATGGTGGAGTTTTCACTTGGAACTATTATGCTTCTGACAGCGTGAGCAATTCTGCTTTTAACAGCACAAATTATACTATAACTTACAATGCTGATTCAGCTTCTCCCGCTATTAATTTTGTTTCTCCGACAGAAACTGACAAGACGTATATTTCAAGAAATTATATTCTTGTTAATGTGACTGCAAGCGATGCAAACTTGCAGGCAATTGTTGTCAGATTGCATAACAGCAGCCTCGCGCAAATAAATAGCTCAACTGCTTCATCAAGCCCTAACTTTGTTAATTTTAGCGGGCTGGCAGACGGGGTTTATTATTTCAACGCAAGTGCTAATGATACGTTCGGCAACAGCAACGCGACAGCAACACGGGAAGTGACGATTGACACGACGCGGGCTCTTATTAGTTATGGGGCAGTGACTGAAAACTCCGGCGAGGCGCTTGCGAATGCGAGCTTGTTTGTTAATATCAGCTTAACTGAAGCAAATTTTGCGAATATTAGTTTTAGCTTATATAACAGCTCTGGAGTTTTCAATAGAACTATCTTTGAAACAGAGACTTTGACGTTCAATTGGACTGATATTCCTGCAGGAACTTATACTTATGAGGTTAATGCAACTGACCTTGCGAACAATAAAAACGGGACAGGAAGCCGCATAATCACGCTTGTTAATTCCTGTCTTGCCGTCTGTGCTGAAGGAAGCGCCTGCGCGCTTACGAACGCGCAATGCTACTTATATTCTGACATGTGTTCAGGAAGCGTGTGCGACTTTGCTAATTTGACTTTGCAAAACAGCACAATTTATACTTTGTATAATTCAAGCAATGATGCTAATAATCTCGCGATTAATATTTCGTCCAATTCTTCCGCTTCTGTGCGCTTTCCTTCAACTTCAAGCTTTATTTTCTGGGGCAAGAACGGCACGACGCTAACTGGAGGTTCGCAGGGGGGCTATGCTGGCGTTGTTAATATTACGACTGTTGGATTGTTTAACAGGACGAACTCGCGCTTCTACGGCATGGGAGGATACAGCACAATTGCAGGCGCGGGAGGCAATGGCGGTGTGTTGCAGTTGAATTATCACGGGTTGATAGGCACAACTTCTTCTTGGTCAACTTCCTTTGTTGCGGGAAATTCCACGAACAGCACTGTGGGGACTGCAGGGACGAGATTGCTTGTCAAGGATAGTGTTTGCCCATTGGATGCGGAGATAACTAATAACGGAGTTGTTGATATTAATGATGTTAGCGCCATAACCGAAGAACTTTATGGAGTAGCTTCAACTAATTCCTCTTTTGTAGATAGCTATAATATTAATTGCGATGAAATACTTAATGTGATTGATTTAAGCCGGATAGGATTCCAGTACTTGAGAAGATAAAATTACCTCTGTAAAATCAAAAAGTCCTTGAGTTTACCACACCTTAAAAGGCGTGGTTTGTGTGGGACTTTTGGATGCAGGAAAAATCTATGATTTTCTCCTGAACAGAAAATCCCTTGGATTTTCTTGTGCTCACGAACGCCACACCCTTTAGAAGCGAGCCAGCGCAAGAACCCTCGCTCGCTTCAGCGTGCAGTTGAATTGCGCGGTTAGGCGAGCAGAGCCTTTTTATTTTTGAAATGAGTATAAACAGCGAGAGAATATAGCTCGCTGTTGGCGTTTGCATTCAACAGCCATAGTGACTACTTTCTCTCGCTAATTAAACTTTACGGGAGGTAAAACATGAAATACGAAGTAGTCAAAGAGCATCACGCGGTTGGGGAAAGCAATTTTCACTACCAACTGACACCTGCTTATCGCCAGCCGATTTTTGCAGACGAGCGCGTGCGAAAATTGACTGAAGCATATTTGCGCGCAAAAGCGGAAGAATTGTGCGTGGCAATCATATCAGTCAATTTCGGACCAGACCATATGCACGTCTTTGTTGGGCAATGCAAGAACTTTAGCGCGGCAACATTGGTGCAAAGATTCAAGGGATATATTGCGCGCGTGATGCGCAAGAATCATCGCGCGTTGTTCTCTAACTTGTTGTGGGGCAAGAAGTTCTGGACGAGCGGATACTTCTATCGCAGCGTCGGGCAAGCAACCAACGAAGCGATAAGGTATTACATCGAACACAGCCAAGCAAAACATTGGGAAGTAGTCGATTATGAAGTCGTTGCTGCGCGAGCAGAAAAACAGAGCACACTTTAGTCGTCAAACGCTCCCCACTTCAGTGGGGAGTAGTTTACAGTGTGGTTTTAACGTTCGTGACATAATAACCTCATAATGACTTATTAGTAGTTACAATAGAAAGGTTTAAATAGTTTCGTGTGATTCATAAGGCATGAGCAGGCTTAATAAATCGAGAAGATTATTTATTCCAATAGTTGTTGTGCTGTCAATTTTTATTTTCTTGTTGGGAGTTCAGGAGAGCTATGCGAAGACGCCTGTTTTAAAGGCAGTTCAGGGACAACCTGTTTGGATAGACGACGGCGACCCGCCTATTCTAAAAGCAGTTCCTGAACAATCTAACTGGATAGCTGACGGAACTACTTTATATAAAATTACAATTATTGGCGACTCTCGTCCTATGAACCCGAGCGGAACTCGGGGAATTCAGTTCGAATATTTTCTGCCTGAAGCGCAAGGATATACTTTCAATCTTGTAAACATGATTATGCGACCCCAAAATGATTTTTTTGCAGGATGGTCTACAATTGATCTTAACAATGGCGGAGTTATTGGCAGAGTGCTTGGCGGTTCAGGAACAGGACCAATAAATCGTGAAGGCAATGTAGTTGATATGTGGTTTAGTGTTAGCAAATCAGGCAACGGTCCTGGATATTTCCAGACCAGATTAGGATTTAACCCAGACCCCGAAATAACTTATTTTCTAAGACCTACTTCTCAGGGAGGAGCAATATCTCCTGTAATAGAAAGCATTCCATTTTATGTTATGTCAGAAGAGTATGCTTTGGGTAATTCATGCAGAAGCTCTTGGAGCCAGGCTGCAGCGTGCTGAACGTTTAGCGAACTGACTTAAATGTTTAAAAACTTAGGCGTCTTGAACATAATATGAGAAAGAACAATTTTCTAAAAGAAATACGAAAGAAAATAGTTCCACTCTTGAAAGAGCATAATGTTACAAGGGCAGGTATATTTGGCAGTTATGCTCGCGGAGAGCAAAATAAGAAAAGCGACGTAGATATTCTAGTAGAAATTGGAGACGGAACGGACTTAATAGAACTTATTAGACTAAGAACTAAACTTCAAAACATAATTAAAAGAAAAGTAGATTTGGTTGAGTATGGAGGCATACGAAGAGAAATAAGAGATTCTATCTTGCGTGACGAAGTTAGGATACTATGAAACGGGATTATAAATTGTATCTTAATGATATTAAAGAGAGTATACTACAAATAGAGGAATACATGCATAATGTTTCTGAAGAAAATTTTAAGAAGGATAAAAAGTTACAAGACGCCGTCATAAGAAGATTGGAAATAATGGGGGAAGCCGGTAGAAATATTCCCCGCGCACTGAAAGAAAAAAATAAACACGTTTCTTGGTTTGATATTTCCCAATTCAGAGATTTCATTGCCCACTCATATTTTAACATTAGTTTAGCAACAATATGGAAAACGGTGAAAGATAAACTTCCCAGTATCAAACAAAGCCTCTATAATATAAAACTTGTGTGACTGATGCGTATTAACGTGAAATTTTATCGTTCAGATGCTCTTTTTATGCCCTATCGCATTGAGAATAATCCTTTTGTTGTGATGAATGCACCGCACAAATTGGCAAGTGAATGCAAAGGCTCATTCAGCTAAGTTGTAGCGTGCTGAGCTTAGAAAGTTCGCTTTGAAGTGTGCCGACTTCAAGCTGGTTTTTATGGCTTTAAGGAGCAATGTTTAAAAAAGTATGAATCTTTGGCAATATATGCTTGGCAAAAGTCTTTGAAGAGTTTCAGCAGCACTCTGCCTTCTGTCTCAGCTAAGGTTCTCATATTGATGTGAACTATAAGTTCCGATATAGGAACTAAAGGTTCATATTTAAGCTTTTTTAGTCCGTAAATGCCTCAATCACCTAGCTTTTAATCGGAAAGAAATCCCCCCATCTTGCTGTGGCTGGGAGTTTCACTAACGGGCAATAGTTAGTTAATAAGTTTTGCGCATTTCTAATTCTGATTCGAGCTTGCTTTTGATTTGCAGATATTTTTCTGACGGGTGAATTTCTGTAATTATGCGTTCCTTATTTATGGTACGAAGATATTCGTTTTTGATTGCTGACGATAGGGGCGCGCGCATTTCAGCTTCTATGCTTTCCGCTATTCGTTGCTGTGGCACATTTGCCCAGCATGATTGGCAGAGCAGAAGATATACAAGGAGATTGGTCATAATAATGAGTTTTCTGCATAGCATATAAGGATTGCGGCGTTTTTTGTTGCTTGATTTTTAGTTTTCCTTGCCATGCCTTGCATGCAATGGATATCCTTGATGGTCTTGGCGTCGGGCAATGTTTAAAAACTTAACTTGGCTTTGAGAATAATGTTATCGAGAGGGGTGCATTTCTTTGCAGTGAGCTTAGGAGCTTTGGTGTGCGTCTTTATGCTTGCTGCGACAGCGTCTGCTATTTCAGTATCTGAAACTGAAGTTAGCTCGACGCTTTCCACGATTTCTGTTTCAAGCGCCGTAGATTTATATGCTTACGAAGTCAATTTGAGTTATACGGGCAGCGTAAGCGCGGCGAATTTCGCTGGTTTTCTCGGAGATAGCACGAGTTCGGGCTATAATACGCGCGGAAGTTATGTTTATGTTTATGAAACAAAACTTGATCCAACGCAGACAGGAGTTTCAAGCTCCGGCGCTCTTTTTAATTTGACTCATTCAGGAGATTTGACTGTTTGTAGTTTGCTTGCTATTGATTCAACAGGAAGCGAAGAGCGGGTTTCAACAGGAAACTGCGATAGTGAAAGCGGAGGCACAGGGAGCACTACTGGCGGAAGCACTGGTGGCGGCGGGGGCGGAGGCACAACGAAAACTGTTAACGCATCTACGGCTATCTTATCTGAAGCAGGCAAGTTGATTGATTTTTCTGCTGAAGAAATTATTGTAACTGCCATCCTCGGACGCGAGACAACACGTACTCTGACGGTGGGGAATACCGCGAATAAGCCGGTTGTTATTGAATTGTCTCAGGAGGGATTTGGGAATGCTCTGGTGCTGCCTGAGAAGCTTGAACTTGCCGCGAACGAAGAAAAGACCATAACCCTGCTTTTTATGCCGTCTGAGCAGAAATTGCTGATGGGCAAGATTATTTTTGAGGTTGCTGGCGAGCGCATAAAGGAAGTGCTTGCGATTGTGAATGTGCGCTCGGAGAATTTCTTGTTTGACAGTATTCTTACACTTGGAAGAAAACATCGTGTGATTACGCCTGGAGAACCGATTGTCGCACAAATTAATCTTGAACAAGTCGGTGTTTCTGGCATGAAAATTGATGTAATAGCTAATTATTTTATTAGGGATTTTGCAGGGAACAGTTATCTTGAGGATTCTGAGACGTTCTTTGTTGATGGATCCAAAGAATATGTTAAAGTGTTTCCAACCGATAACCTGCCGATTGGCAAGTATGCGCTAAGTTTGGAAATTGTTTATCTTGGTGCGTTTGCTACGTCTTCAGCGCAGTTTGAGGTGCGAGATAAAGAATCTCAGTTTATTATGAGCTTCATTGGCGGGGCTATCTTGGTTATAGCTGTTGGTCTTGTGTTCTTCTGGGCTATTCGTCATAAGCCTTTGATGAGTCATAAGCATAATACGTGGAGATCGTACAGGAGTTGATATGATGCCTTGTTTTGATGGAAGGTTTGGCCTTTTTGTGTTTGTGGTTGTCCTGTTTGCTTCTGGTGTGTATGCTCAGGATGTTGAGGTAAATAATGTTCTGCTGAGGTTATCGTTGCACCAAGGCGAGATTATTGATAAGGTTATTTCGGTGTCGAGTCGTGTTGGAGGCTCTTTCACGCTTGAATTCAGCGGGATGACGGGAGTTTCGGTAAATCAGACCTCTTTCTTGCTGGAGGCTGAGGAAAGCAAGGATGTGGCTGTGCATTTTGATGCGCGAAATCTTCAGCCAGGCATTCGAATTGGCGTGATGAATGTACGCAGCGAACTTGAAGTTACAACGATTCCTATTATCTTTGAGGTTGAATCTCCGGATACACTTTTCGATGTTAATTTGGATATTCCTCCACAGTACAAAGAAGTTAGCACAAAGGATAAACTTCTCGCGCAAGTAAAATTGTTTGATTTGACTTCTGGGGGGACAAGCCCTGGACTAGGTCCGACACGTGTCGATATAGACTACTATATTTATGACTCTACTGGCAAAATTGTAAGTTCGCAGTCTGAGAATTCAGTTGTTGACGGTCAAAGCCAGGTTACTAAAACGTTTTCTTTTCCTCTCGATTTGGCGCTTGGGGAATACGTTCTTGGAGTAAGCGTTAGGTATCGCAGTTCTTTGGGCATTGCTAGTTCAATGTTTAGCATAATACCGCCTAAGAGTTCGCTCTTTTCATTTGATTTTGGCGGTTCGTTCGTATTTTATTTTGTTATAGTGCTGCTTGTTTTTGTTCTGGTTTTTCTGCTTCTTTTTGTTTATATTGTCAGGGATAGGGACAGGCTTTTAATTGAGATGCGCAAATATCATTCGCTTGAGGTTAATCGACTGCGACGGCTTTTGCTTGCACAGAAGCGCGTTTTAAGCAGCCGCAAGCAGCATTCAGATGCTTCTGTAAAACGCGAGGTTCGCGAGAAGATTGCTCTTCTGCGAAAAAAACATTTGAATCATAAGCGCACGCTTGAAAAACTTCGGAATCAGGGCAACGTAAGGGCTATGCGTCGCAAGATAAAAGAATGGAAACAGGAAGGGTATAATGCGGCGTTGCTCAAGTATCGTCTCAAGGGGTTTAGTGCTGATGAAATGAAGTATCTATTGCGTCAATGGAAGAAGAATCGTGGCGAATGATATAAAAATGGTCGCTAATGACCGGTCTTTCAGGTGATTGACATGTCAAAAAGTAATTTTGGAATTAAGCGTGAATTTGATGTTTTTGCCTTTGGGATTGTGCGGCTTAATCTGCTTGTACTAGAAGAAGCAGAACCGCATGTAATGAGCCTTCTCTGGAAGGGGCTACCTTGAGCATGCATTACTCTTTTTTTTTAGGGAAGAAACAATTATTCTCGAATGTAGTTGAAACAGGCTTTTTCCGTCGAGGTTTGGGTCTGATGTTCCGCACGCGCAACACTGAAAATCTATTATTTGCCTTCAAAACTCGGGGAAATAGTGGTCGTGCGCTGACTGCCGTCTTTGTTTTCTTTCCTTTTGTCGTGGTTTGGCTTGATAAACGACGGAAAGTAGTCGATATGCGCTATGTTTTGCCATGGGAACTGTATATCCACACCAAACGGCGTTTTAGCACTATCCTTGAGTTTCCTGTAAATCCTCTCAATCAAGGCATTATTTCATTTCTCCGTCGGAAAATAAGAAAGGTTTAAATATATCCCCTGACTATTGTTTGTATCTGAGGTAAAAAGGAGGTGCACAATGGGAAAAGTAATCCTTAAACACGCGATAAAACGCAAACCAGGTCATCTTTATTACGTTGACGGAAGCGGCAGCGTATGTGAAGCTGTGATGGCTCGCGGCGGTCGCAAGAAAAAGAAGAGATAATTCTTCTTGGTTCTTTATTTTTTATTTTTTTATCATTCTGAATACTTTATAAACTACTGACGCGCGTTATTGCATGCGCATTCAGTTAGGCGTTTGGGTTTTAGCGTTTGTTCTTGTTATGTCGAGCGCGCGGGCTCTTGGTTATCTGAATCTTGAGGAAAAAAGCAGTTCTATCGCCGTTGAAATGCGGCAGAATTTTTCTATTTCGAAAACTGAAAAAATTACCATTTTTCTGGCTTCGGTGGCAAATGGCGCTGCAGAGGCGAGAAGATACCCCATCAGAGGAGCAGTTATCAAATTAGACGGGATTGAACTTAGTAATATTTCCGATGATGAACTTGCCGGACTAATGGCACACGAACTCGCGCATCTTGAGACGTATTGGGGAATGAATTGGCTTCAGCTCGCATTTTATGGACTGCGCTATGAGTTTTCTGGCGATTTTAGGCGGGAAACGGAACGGGAAACTGATATGGTTGCTATTCAACGAGGCTTTGGGAGAGAACTTGCGTCTTTTAGAGAATATCGCTTGAGAACAGCCAGCGATGCGGATAAAAAGATTATTGAGGAATATTATCTTTCTCCGGAAGAAATTAAAACTTTTACTAATAAGTCATTATCTTAATTTTGGATTAATCAATAATGCCACATATCGCATTGCTACTGCGCCAGATAAAAATCCCGTTATTGTTCCTAAATTGTGCTCCTGAAAGTCTCCGCGCTTGTTTAAATCAAGCCCTCCTTGCATTCCAACCCCTATATTTGATAGACCTCTAACATCGTCCCATTTAAGTCTTATTGCGTGAGCGTTAAAACCGCTTGCAAGCGAAGATTCTAATGTTTTAGCGTATTCTTCTACTTTTTCTCTGCCTCCCGCGGCATAGAAAGCAGGAACTAAATCTTTATAATTTCTAGGAAGCGGAACATCAGGAATAAAGACTCCTCTGTGCTCAATCCAACGAAAAACAGGATATAGAGAATTTCTAAACGACGTAGCCGGATTACAGAAATTATCCATACAATTCATCGTCCATTGCTTTTTGATTATTGAATGATTTATATATTCGTGTATTGTTTAATGCATATGATTATTGGCATTGAGACAACAGCGCATACGTTTGGCGTTGGCGTTTGCCATAAGAGCAAGATAATTGCTAACGTGAAGGATATGTATAAGCCCTTGCATGGAGGAATTGTGCCGATGGATAGTGCTAAGCATCATAGAGAAGTTGCTTATGCTATATTTAATGAAGCGCTTGAGAAAGCCGGAGCGAGCGATAAGGATATTGAGGCGATTGCTGTTTCTAACGCTCCTGGACTTGCGCCCTGCCTGCTTGCTGGAATGGAATTTGCAAAAGTTAAAGCTAGAGAGTTGAACGTGCCTCTTGTTTCTGTTAATCATTGCATTGCTCATCTTGAGATTGGGAGACGCGAAAGCGCACGCGACCCTGTTTTGTTGTATGCTTCTGGAGCTAACACGCAGATAATTGCGTTTGTTGCAGGCAAGTATCGGGTTTTTGGGGAAACGCTCGATATGGGCGTGGGAAATTTTATTGACAGCTTTGCGCGTCATTGCGGAATAGCTTTTCCCGGAGGTCCTGAAATTGAGAAGAAAGCCAAGCAAAGCACGAACTATATTGAGCTGCCTTATTCGATTAAGGGAATGGATGTTAGTTTTTCAGGCATGCTGACTAAAATTAAACAGTTATATGATAAGGGGATTAAGATTGAAGATTTATCTTTTTCTTTGCAGGAAACTTGTTTTGCAATGCTTGTTGAGGCTGCTGAAAGGGCACTTGCGCATACAGGAAAGAAAGAATTAGTTTTGGGTGGGGGCGTTGCGTGCAACTCTCGTTTGCAGGAGATGGCGCGCATAATGTGCGAAGAACGCGGCGCGAAATTTTACTGTCCTGCGCGCGAATTTCTCGTTGATAACGGGGCGATGATTGCTTTTACAGGAGAATTGATGTTTAATTCTGGAATAAAAGAAAAACCAGAAAACGTGGATATTAAGCCGAGGGAGAGGACTGATGAGGTCGAGGTTAGATGGAGATAGATTTAAATAATCTTGTATATACGGTATAAACATGGCTGAACTTACAACTAAGATAAGACGATGGGGAAACTCATTTGGTATAATGATTCCTTTAGAAGTTTTAAGAATAAAGGGATTTAAAGAAGGAGAAGAGATAGACGCGATTTTAATTAAAAAAGGCAATGTTTTGCGGGAGACATTTGGAACACATAAGTTTTCGAAATCAGTTAAGCGGTTGATGAAGGAGACTGATAGAGATTTATATGACGTCTAAATATGTTTTTGATACTTATGCGATTATGGAAATAATAGACGGTAATGAGAATTATGATTTTTATTTGGACTCTGAAATTATAATAAACAATTTTATTTTTGCTGAATTATGCTACAACCTGCATAGAGACAAAGATAAAAAAGTTAGGGAAACTCTTGATAAATACTCGAAATTTATTAATTCGGTAAAACCTGAATGGATAGAAGAAGCTATGCAATTTAGGATTAGGTGGAAAGACAGAAGCGTTTCGATGACTGATTGTATTTCTTACATTATGGCTAGAAAAATAGGAATTAAGTTTCTTACTGGCGACAAGGAATTTGAAAAACTGGACGATGTTGAATTTGTGAAATGATTCATTTTTTCCATGAAAAAATTGCCTTAATTAAAGGTGAGGCGCGAAGCGCCGAACGCGCCGTAAGACACCTACGGTTTCTTGCTGACAACTTCCCTTATCGTCGGCAAACGGGCGGTTAATGGTGATTAAACGAAATTTCTAAGCAATAAATTGTTGAAATTTGCAGCCCCCGACCACCCACTCCTAAAGAGGAGGGGGCACTTTTGTCCTTCGGACAGATAGCTGAGAACGAAATTCTCAGAAGATACTATTTTTTAGCGATTTTCCATAACATATTAAATACTTGTCCGTAAGATTCAGCTAAATGGGAATTGTTTATTATTGTAACCACTGGAATGTCTAACCAAATAACAAATGCTACTTTTGAGCCGTAGATTGTTGTTTCTGTAAGGGGCTCAAATTTTTCATCAAAGAATCTTAGACTTATTATATTGGGATCTATTTTATCTTTCCAATTTCTCAATGATTTATGAAAGATGGCCTTGGCTTTTATCTGGTGTTCCCTTTGTTTTAAGTGAAGATTCTGCCAATAGTAATCTCCAATCAATTCGTCCGATTCTTTTGGACTACCAAAAACAAAATAATCTAGTTTTTCATTAATGATCTCCGAATATATTTGCTTGACTCCCGATATTCCTCTAAAAACAGATGCAGTTTCTACATTAGTAATAATTTTCTTCATATTTTCTACATTTTTTGCTAATTCTTTAGCGATTTTACTCTGCTCTTCTAATTCATGCTTCTTCTTTTCAATAAATTCAATGAATGACTCTGGTTTTTGAATTTGATATATCCTTTTTCCACCTTCAACAATCTTTGATATAAGTCCTTTCTCACATAATCTCTCAAGGGCGTCATAGGTGTTTGCCTTGTAGAAACCTGTAGACTCAACTAGAGTTTTAACGTCTGATGCTCCGTTCTTTAGCAATCTTAAATATAGACTAGCTTCTGTATGAGAAAGTCCTATTTTCTTTAGTACTTCTATATTCATAGTAGTAGTATAGAAGTACTACCTATATAAATATACGCTATTTTGCAGAATATTAAGATGCCACCAAGCGGATTTAGTCAAGATGCGATAAATGGACTACTTACTTTTGTAAGAGCCACTTACGAGAACACCTTAGAAAGATATAAAGTTAAAGGTCTTTCTGAAAAAGAACATTTACAAGAAAGCAGAGGATATTTAGAAGGAGTTGTTAGATCAACTGCTCTTTTAGCCTTGAATGGAACAGTTTCTCGTGAGGGCATAGAAGGATTAGTAACTTTTGTTTCTACTAATTATAGAGATCTCATAGCCGAAATTAATCAAGGCAAAAAGAAAGAAGGAGAAGCTATTAGCTTGGAATTAGATCATATTGGAAGACATCTTGCTAAATTTAAAATAGAGGAACATTAAGTATTTATAAAACTAACTTTCTTTTTGTAAAAAGAAACAATAAATACTATAGCTTGGCACAAAATATAAACTATTAAATTAGATTAAGGGCTTCTTCGGGCTTTAGAATTTTTATCCCTTGATATTCTTTGAGATTAAGAAGATGCTTATCTTGACTTATAATAAAGTCCGCTTTTCCATCAACTGCAGCTTCAAGAAACTTATTGTCTTCTGGATCTTCTTTTATTACATCTATTTTTGTTGAAGGTTGAATTAGTATGGAATTATTAAGAATGAGATTCTTCCATTCTTCAATCATGCTTTGTGGTATGGAAATCTTGAAATTCCTCAAGGTTTTAACTAATTCTTCAACTATTTCAAGCGAACTCAATAACTCAATTTCTTTGTTTTTCCATTTATCTATTAATTGAGAGCAAAAATTGCCTTCCCAAAATATTCCAGAGACAAATACATTAGTGTCTAAAATAAGTCTCATTTTTCACGAGCCTTTTTTACTGCTTGTTCAACATTTGCTTCTTTTAATTCGTTCTTTTTTGCAAACTCTCTGGTTTTTGCAAGTAATTTATCAAATCCTTTAAATGAAGGCATCTCGAGTTTTTTCAAGACAATAGTATTATCTTCTCCGATTACAACAAACTTTTCTCCTTCGCGTATCTTTAGCTTGTCTCTTAAGCTTTGAGGAATTACTACCTGCCCACGCGAGCTTATACTTGTTATTTCTATGTTTTCCATTTTTGACCTCCTATAAGTCTATCTTATTGGTAAGATTATCTTATTTATAAACCTTTTGCTTTTGGCTCTTTGGATTGTGTCTTCTTTTTCAAAAAACCTCAAGAACAAAGTTCTTGATGGCTCAGAAAATCAGGGATTTTCTGCGAGAAACAAAAACAACTGCCCCCAACGAGAAAACCAAAGTGCCCCCTCAAATTTTCCCACCATCCGCAAATCATAAACAATTACGAAAAATAGTCCGTCAATTCCACTCAAAGAGAGATTCACGAACAAATATTCAAGACACGAGGAGATTTTGTATCTCACTCGTGCATATTCAGGTCTCTTAATCTCCAGTAAACAGAATATTATTTGATTTATCCTAAATCATTTTTTGCGTAAAAACCAGAATATTCTGTAACTTTCATCTTGTTATATAACTTAATTAGTGGCTGAAAGTTCGTTTACCCTGAACGATTAGACGAAGTTGAACTTTGCCCTTCGAGTAAACACAAAAATCTTTGTTCCAGAGTTCCGCTTAAGCCACTCTGAAAAACAATACGCCTTCAGCGTCTAATCCAGCTTAAACGCAATTTCTAAGAGATACACAGAAGTTGTTCTTCCCACCCAATTAGGCGCGCATACGAGGGGGCTGACGACAAACGACTAAACAGGAAACAAAACATTTATATAGCACCATATATCATGGTATTATATGGGGATATAAAATGAACAATGACAAAAATCCAAATAGACTTAGATGCAGAAGAAGACAAGATTGTAGAAATATACAAACTTGTAAACGACTTAAAGACAAAGGAGCAAGCAATTAAGAAAATGGTAAAGTATTTTAAAGCAGAAGTCAAACCAAAGTATATGGATGATTCAGAATACAAAAAAGCTCTTAAATTTGGAGATAGTAAAAAATGAATTGGAGTTTAATATTAAGCATAGGTATTCCAATAATTTTGGTAATTTGGATAGCAAGCTATGTTCTAAAAACATATAATAGACTAGTAAACTTACGTATGGATGCAGATAGGCAAACAAGCCACGTGCAAGTTCACTTAAAAAAGAAATTCGATTTAATTCCTGCCTTATCTGAAGTTGTAAAAGGATATGCCGGACATGAAAAAGGCACATTTGAAGAAGTTGCAAGGCTTCGTTCTCAATGGGGCGAATCTAAGAATGTTGATGAAAAAATGAAAACTGCTAATCAACTTGAAGGAATGTTATCGAAACTGCTTGTTGTACAAGAAAGGTATCCTAAACTTAAAGCAGATAGAAGTTTTCAAAACATAATGAAAAGTATCGGCTGGGTTGAAAGAGAACTTGTAAGAGAAAGAAAACTATACAATCGAAGGGTTAGCTTCTATAATGTAAAACTTCAAGAATTTCCGTCAAATATTGTAGCTTCAATATTTGGATTTAAGCAGAAGGAATTCTTTGGAAAACCCGAAGAAGGGCTGGAATAGGGGAAAACATGGGAGATAAAAGCGAATTACATTCTTTTCTAAAAGATAAAGTTTACCATCTTACTGCACTCGGTGTTTTTATGCTTATTAGCGTTTCTCTTTCAGTCGAAGTAAGCACAATGAATAAAGCATTTGTTATTTTAACTTCTGGGATATCTTTCTTTATCTTGTTAGATTTAGTTATTAACTTGGAACAACCTCGAGGAATGATTGCTAATCTCTTTGGAACATTTTTAGATATTTTAGTTATCTTTTTTCCAGTATGGGTAATTCTTTCTGTAATCGTAAAGAATTTTACTAATTTGGACATTATTCCATTAATTCTGTTTTTAATATTTATGATTTCTGTGCCAATATTTAAGATTTATAAAACTCGCAAGAAAAGCAAATAAATTCTCACTCAGCCCGTCCCTTCTTTTAAAAAAGAAGCAAAAAATCAGTCAGCCCCTCTACGAAAAAACCTCGCGCCCCGTGAATATTTCCCACCCAACAACTTCTAAATATAAACAATAGCTTAGAAATTACACTCAGGAAAAGATTTCGCACAGATTTTGTAACTCTTGGCTCTGAGTTCGCACTCGCGCTCTTATCAGAGTCGCTTAATAACTACTAGGCTATAAATGCCTCACTTTTCCAAAATCGTTCTCTTAGTTCGAAACGATAGATATAGTGAAAGACCTAAATAATTACTCAGAAATTGTACGTCTTTCACCGATAGCAAAGGCGCACGTGAGGAAATTTAAGCATCCTTTGCTATACTGTAAGTTTCAGCTTTATGGTGGAAGAAATTAATTCGACTCTATTTTTATAGAAACAGGAAGTTTGCTGAGCACGTCTTTTAAATCAGATGCTCTTTTCTTGAAATTAAAGATACCCACTCCATACAATTGTCCATTATCTTCATACTTAAAGATAACAATGTCTTTTGAGATATGTTCCCCGTAATCCTCTCGAGGCTCACCTACAAAAATCTCCAAGTAGTCCGCTTCTTCATCGTAGCGCATTTCCATATTTTTTGTCATATCATCACATATGCCTCACAAAGTAGGCTGTTAGTACAAAACCCCGCCCGTTTAAATATTTAACTACGACTTGAAGATATTTTGATTTTTGCTTCCTATTTTTGTAGTAATTGTAATAGTCATATAAATCTCCCGCTTCGTGAGAGACAATCTTTAAGGGATTTTTCAGAGTATCTTTAATTTCTTCTATATAATTTTCCATTCCTTTATGACAAATGACGTGCTCAAATTGTCTGTTTGTCAATCTAACTTTTCTTCCTGTCTTGTCCGTGGTTTCAAAAATATGGCTCATTAATTTCTTCCGGCTTCACTTCTTAATAAAGTTATTGTGCTGGAACTTCGTTCAACTTGTAAGATTAAATGACCGTTTAATGAATTGTTCTTTCTGTTTGTTGCGGAGCGTAGCTTGGCTTATCCAATTTTTCGTGAAAACATTTATAAAGCCCTTTTTCAGTTTGATTTAAACCAATGACGTGTTGGATACGGAGGTCACATGGACTTCTATAAAATCATCGAAAAAGCAAAGAAAACAGGAAAGGTTGACAAAGGCACGAATGAAGTGACTAAAGCGATAGAGAGAGGTGTGGCAAAGCTCGTGGTGTATGCTACAGATGTTAATCCAAAGGAGATTGTTGCGCATTTGCCTCTGATTTGCAAGGAAAAAAACGTGCCTTGCCACGAAGTTGATTCTAAACAAAAACTTGGCTTGGCAATTGGCATTCCTGTTGCAGCTTCCGCCGTTGCAGTTATTGATGCGGGTGAAGCGGACAAAGAGATTGCCTCGCTGAAGAAGGCAAAGTAATCCGATGGGAAACAAGACTCCACGTGCGAAAGATGCTCCTACGCAGCAAGATAACGCGGCTAAACCCCGAATTTCCAACGAGCCTCCTGTTCATGCCTTGGTTGAAGAACTTCTCGGACGAACTGGCGCACGTGGTGAGGTTACACAGGTGCGCGTGAAGGTGCTTGCAGGTTCAAATAGGGACCGTACGATGCGACGCAACGTAAAAGGTCCAGTGCGTATTGGAGATTTGCTTGTCCTGAGGGAAACTGAAATTGAGGCGCGCAAGATTCGCAAAAATATTACAAAGGGGGCACAGAGCTAAGATGCCTGCCCGACATGATTCCGCGCGACGTCCATCCAGAGATGATTCGCAGAACGTTGCAGGAATGCTACGAGACAATTTGGGTGGACTTGCTCTTCTTGATATGGCGCGCGAACTTTTTCCCGAACCTTTTCTATGTACTTTAGATGGCTTAGAATCGCGTAACGAGTATGTTGTTTTTAGCAGAGGTTCGGGATGTTATGTTCTTGTGCCTCGAGTTTTGGTTGGTAAGGGCTATAAAGACAACGCAGAGAATATTCGAAAGGGTTTTTCCGATTTGGGCATTACGACAAAGGGCGTTGTATCGAATAGTCGGGCTGCAGGCTTTATGTATTCTTTGGGGTTGGAGGAACAGACTCATGGCTCTTGCTAAATGCGTTTTTTGTGGTCGTGAGGGCGAAGACTTTAGGGGAACTTACCTGATTAAAAATGACGGAACTATGAGCTACTATTGTTCAAGCAAGTGCCGCAAGAATCACTTGAAGTTAGGACGTGACAAAAGAAAGCTGAAGTGGACTTCTGCATTTTATGAATCTCGTGAGCGACGTTATGTGGCTGAGAAGAAAGCGCATGAAAAAGCTAAGGCAGAGCATAAAGAAGAAAAGCCTGAGAAAAAAGACGAGAAAAAACGGTAAATAGCCTGCTAAACAAGTACTTAAATAGAGATTTTTGATTTAGTTTTTGGGAAATTTTCTAATTTTTAATAATCTTATTAAAAATTCCCCCTAAGGCTTTCTTTGCCAATTTATCGTCGATAAACGTCTTTTTAAAGGGTAAAGGTTTATAAAGCATGTTTGGCTTTTTGGCTTATAAATCCTGAAAATAAAATGACTGACCAGAAAAAATATTCAGCAGAAAACATAAAAGTTCTTGAAGGCTTGGAAGGAGTGAGGCTTCGCCCAGCAATGTATATTGGCAATACTTCCAAGAGCGGTTTGCATCACCTTGTCTATGAAGTTGTTGACAACTCTGTTGATGAAGCTATGGGCGGGTATTGTGATACTATCAAAGTAACTGTCAATAAAGATGGAAGTGTTACGGTTATTGATAATGGACGGGGCATACCTGTTGAACCTCATCCTGTCTATAAAGTTCCTGCCTTGGAGATTGTTGTGACTAAACTGCATGCCGGGGGCAAGTTTGACAAAGACAGCTATAAAGTTTCTGGAGGGCTTCACGGGGTCGGCATTTCTGTTGTGGCTGCTCTTTCCAAGCTGATGAAAGTGACTGTCAAGCGCGACGGCAAGGTTTACAGGCAGGAATACAAGGTTGGCAAGCCATTGCATCCTGTAAAGGTCGTTGGAGATTGCGAGAAAAAAGATACTGGAACAGAAGTCACGTTTTGGCCTGACGATACGATATTTTCAACTTTGAAATTTGACTTTTCTGTTTTAGAGACACGATTAAGAGAAATAGCCTTTCTTAACAAGGGGCTTAAGATTGCGTTGCATGACGAAACCAGCGATAAAAAAGAAACGTTTCATTATGAAGGCGGGCTTATTGAGTTTGTTAAGTGGGTTAATGAGACGAAAGAGCCTTTGCACAAGCCTGTTTATTTTATGAAAGAAGACGAAAAAATTGTTGTTGAATGTTCTGTTCAGTACAATAATGGATATCAGGAAAATGTTTTGAGTTTTGTAAATACTATTAACACTGTTGAGGGCGGAACGCACGTTGCCGGCTTCCGCACAGCTTTGACGAGGTCGATTAATGATTATGCCAAGAAGAGCAAGATGACTAAAGACAATGGCGATACCCTCACAGGAGACGATGTGCGCGAGGGGTTGACTGCAATTTTATCTGTAAAAGTTCCTGAACCGCAGTTTGAGGGACAGACGAAAACCAAGCTCGGCAACAGCGAAGTCAAGAGCGTTGTTGAAAAAGTTGCTTATGCCGCACTTGTTATGTTTTTTGAGGAAAATCCGGCAATAGCAAAACGCGTTGTTGCCAAGGCAATGGAAGCGCAGAAGGCGCGTGAGGCAGCCAAGAAAGCGAAAGACTTAGTGAGAAGAAAGAGCGCGTTTAGTGTTGGCGGACTGCCTGGTAAATTGAAAGATTGCGCGAGCAAGAAAGCAGAAGATAGCGAGTTATTTATAGTTGAAGGGGATTCTGCCGGAGGCAGCAGTGCCCAGGCGCGCAATAAGGAATTTCAGGCTATACTCCCGATAAAAGGAAAAATTTTGAATGTTGAAAAGGCAAATATTGCCAAGGTATTTTCAAGCGAAGAAATTGCAAACTTGATTACTGCAATTGGCACAGGAGTCGGAGAGCAGTTTAATCTTGAAAAATTGCGATATGCAAAGATAATTCTCATGGCAGATGCAGATGTTGACGGAGCCCACATTCGCACTCTACTGTTAACTTTCTTTTACAGATTTATGAAGCCAATTATTGAGAATGGCAACTTGTATATTGCTGTTTCGCCTCTTTATCGAGTGAGAAAAAAGAAAGACCATTATATTTATTCTGAAGCTGAGCTGAAAAGCATCCTGAAAGAAGTTGGCTCAAATGCCAATGTTCAGAGATTTAAGGGATTGGGGGAGATGAATCCTGAACAGCTTTGGGAGACTACTATGGACCCGAAGGAAAGGCTTCTTAAGAAAGTGGTTGTAGACGACGCTGTTGAAGCAGACCGCACTTTCTCAATCCTTATGGGTTCTGATGTTGAGCCTCGCAAGCAGTTCATCATTGAAAAGGCGGCGGAGGCGCAGATTGATATTTGACCATGAAATTATTTATCGCGCATAAAGTGTCTGGAGAAGATTATGCCAAGTTAAAACGTGACGTGATTAAAGTATGTACTGCTTTGCGTGAAGTCGGACATAAATGTTATTGTTCTTTCCTTGATGGTAAAATGAGAAAAGAAGCTAATAAGAAGATTAAAATTGAAAATGCTTTTAGTAAGATAAATGAATCAGATGGCATTTTAGCGATTGTTAAATCAGATGAAAAGAGTGAAGGAATGCTGATTGAAGTTGGCTATGCAAAAGCAAAGGGAAAAAAGATTGTCTTATTGATTAATAAGGACATTAATGATAATTATATTGGAGCTATTGCAACTAAAATTATAGAATTTGACGAGCTTAATGATGTTTATGATAAAATGGGGGCTGAGGTAAGATGATAAGCAAAAAAACGTGTCCTGAATGCGGAAGTGACAATATTAGTTTTGTTTCTGGAGATGGCGAGCATGGAGCTTTCATGTGCAGAGCGTGCGGGAATACAGGAACATTTGATGAAGAGCCCATTATCGGGAGAGGCAGTTCTTTGAGGATAAAGACTAAATCAACTGCGGCGAGAAAAAGGAGAGGGTTATGATTTCTGACGATAAGCCTGAAAACGGAAATGGTGAAGAAGCTGCTGAAGAAAAGCTTGAGAAGATAGAAGAAGCTAGAAGGGCCAAGGCGCAGATTGGCGACGAGAAGGGAGTTGCCGGCGTAGAGATTGTTGAGGAAATGGAGCAGTCTTTCATTGATTATGCTATGTCTGTCATTGTTGACAGGGCATTGCCTGCTGTTGAAGACGGATTGAAGCCTGTTCATAGGCGACTGCTGTATGCGATGCATGTGCTTGGGCTTGATTCTTCAAAACCGACGATGAAGTCGGCGCGTATTGTGGGAGAGACTATGGGTAAATTCCATCCGCATGGGAATCTTGCGTTGTATGATGCTTTAGTAAGAATGGCGCAGGATTTCTCTTTAAGATACCCTCTTATTCATGGGCAGGGAAATTTTGGAAGCCGAGACGGGGATTCGCCTGCGGCCGATCGTTATACCGAAGCTAAGCTAAGCAGGATTTCTGAGGAATTGCTGGCTGATATTGAAAAAGAAACAGTGAAGATGCTTCCCAATTATGATAACTCAACTGAAGAGCCGCAAACTTTGCCCGGTTTGCTGCCTAACTTATTGATTAATGGGGCTACAGGAATTGCTGTCGGCATGGCAACGAATATGCCTCCACACAACCTAACTGAAGTTTGCGATGCTATTGTGCAATGCATTAACAAGCCTGCTGTAAGCGTGGACGAGCTGAGCGAGATTGTTACAGGTCCTGACTTCCCGACAGGGGGCACTGTAAGCGGAGAGGGAATTAAAGAGATGTATAAAACAGGCAAGGGGAAATTAATTATCAGAGGAAGGGTCAGTCAGGAAGAGCATAAAGGGCGCACGCACATTATTATTACAGAAATTCCTTATATGGTTAACAAGGCTGACCTTGTAACAAGCATTGCGAAACTTGCCACAGAAAAAAAGCTGCCCGATGTAAGCGATTTGAGAGATGAATCAAGCAAAGGCAAGGTAAGAATTGTCATAGAATTAAAGAAAGACGCAAGCCCTAAATTCACAATCAACAAGCTTTACACCTTAACTAGATTACAGGACAGCTTTGATGCGAACATGCTTGCTCTTATAGAAGGCAAGCCCAAAGTTTTAAACTTGAAGGAAATAGTTGAGGCGTATGTTAATTACAGAAAGAAAGTTGTTATTGCGAGAAGCAAGTTTGATCTTAAGAAAGCTGAAGACAGGCTTGAGATTGTTGTTGGCTTGCTAATTGCGCTGAAGAAGATTGATGAAATTGTTGAATTCATCAAAAAGTCCGAGAATGCGCAGGCGGCTCATGACGGATTGATGAAGAAATTTGACCTGACAACAAGGCAGGCTAAAGCTGTTCTTGAAACTAGATTGCAGCAGTTAACAAGGTTAGAAGACGGCAAGCTGAAAGAAGAGGAAAAAGAACTGAAGGGAACTATTTCTTATTTGAAGAAATTGCTTGGGGATATAGAAGAAATTCTTTCAGTAATCAAAAAAGAAGTTCAGGATCTCAAGAAAAAGTATGGGGATGAGCGAAGAACGCAGGTTTTGAAACGCGTAGCTGAAATATCTGAAAAAGATTTGATTGAGAAAAAAGATGTTGTGGTTATGCTTAGCGAGGGCGCATACATAAAGCGTGTTGATGTTAAAACTTATCGCGAACAGAAGAGGGGCGGGTCAGGTGTTTCTGGCGCAGATTTGAAAGAGGAAGATTTTGTCCGCCTTATGGTAACGTGCTCAACTCATGACTACCTGCTGTTCTTTTCAACCAGAGGGCGCGTGTTTTGGCTTAAGGCTAATGACGTGCCTGTTGCTGAACGCCAAGGCAGAGGCAAAGCTCTTGCGAACGTGCTTGATATGCGAGATGAAAAGATAGCTTATCTTATGGCCTTAAAGGATTTTGAGAAGGATTATTTGATGTTTGCGACCAAGCTTGGAATTGTGAAGAAGCTGCCCCTCAAGGATGTAAGCAAGCCGCGTAATGCTGGTGTTCGCGTTATTAACCTGCCTGCTGATAATTCTGATGTTGTGATTGATGTTCGTAGAGTTGAGGATGCTCAGGAAGTCATGCTTTGCACGTCAAAAGGGCAGGCAATTAGGTTTAATGCTGATGAAGTCAGGTCGATGGGTCGCGCAAGTTATGGTGTTAAGGGCGCAGAACTTGGAAAGGGCGACGAAATTGTTTCTATGGAAAGTTTGCCTAAAGACGGCAAAACTACAATGCTGACTATTGCTGAAAAAGGATTTGGCAAGCGTTCTGAGCTGGAAGAGTATCGCAAGACTTCTCGCGGCGCGAAGGGAGTTATTAATCTTGCTGTTTCAGATAAAACTGGGCGAGTTGTTTCTTCGCTTTCAGTTAATAATAAGGATTCAATTATTGCAACGACTGTTAAAGGCATGGTTATTCGTGTCAGCATGAAAGACCTGCGCGTGATGGGGCGAGCAACGCAGGGAGTTCATGTTGTCAGATTGAAAGAAGGCGATAAAGTTGCGGATGTTGTGAAAGTGCCTGAAACAGAAGTTGAGGCGATTGTTGAAGAAAAGATTTAAGGTTTTTTCCCGCACCACTCACAGTTCTTCTTCGGGCAATCTAGAATTTTACACGGGAATGTTTTACCTGTTTTGGAAACGTTTTAAAACCTAATTCAACAAAGAGATAAGTGTCTGGTCATGAAAAAAGAGAAAAATCCAATTTTCAATGTTTTTGCCACAGAATGGGCTTTTCTTAGAGACAAGAGAAAAACGTTTGTGCTTTATCTCACGTTATTTACGATTGCTGGGGTGATTTCTTTGATGACTCCGCTTGTTATCGGCATGATTTTCAATGCTGTTCAAAATCAAATTACTTCTCAGGCACAGCTGTACGACTTGATTAAGATGATTTCCCTGCTTCTCGCGATAACTGTTGGTTTTTGGGTATTTCATGGAACTGCGCGCGTCCTTGAACAGAAGACAGGGTTTTTAGTGCATCGAAATTACATAAGCGATAAAATTGAGAAGGTTTTAGATCTGCCTGTCAAATGGCATAAAGACCACCATTCTGGGGACACCATTGACAAGATTAATCGGGGGTCTTTAGCTTTGGCAGAGTTCTCAAGAAATACTACTTTTGAAATCTTTTACGCTGTTATCAACATTGTCGGTTCAATTATTATTTTATTCTTCTTTGATGTGCGAGCAGCACTTTTAGCCATGGCATTCTCATTTTTTGTTATCTACACCATTTACCGTTTTGACCAGAAGATGAACGAGCAATATAAGGAATTAAATCTCTACGGGAACAGGATGTCTGCGGCGGTATTTGATTATATCAGCAACATCATAACCGTAATAACCCTGCGTTTGAAGGGAACGGTTAAAAAAGAGATTGACCATCGTATAATGGCGAGCTTTCCTCTTGAAAAAAAGAATGTTCTGCTAAATGAATTCAAGTGGGGTTTTGCAGGTATGGCGATTTCATTAATGACTGTGCTTGTTCTTAGTTGGCGAGCTTACTCTGATTACACTACTAATGGGGTTATTATGATTGGAACATTATACATTTTGTATGGTTACTTAGATAGTGTTGGCCGCACATTTAACCGATTTGCCTCCCTTTATGGAAGACTGGTGAGGCACAATTCGCGCATTGTTAATGCATACCCTATTGACGAGGCGTTTGAAGAAGTAAGGGAAGAGCACGCCGAAGCATTGCCGTCCAATTGGAAAGAGATTATTTTAGAAGATGTTTCATTCACTCATAACAAGAAAGCAGAAGTTCTTCATTTGGAAAACGTAGCAATTAGATTGAAACGCGGGCAAAAGATTGCTTTAATCGGAGCTTCCGGCTCAGGCAAGAGCACAATGCTTGCATTATTACGCGGTTTGGGAAACCCTGATTCGGGAAGGGTGCTGGTAGATAAAAATCAATTAGCCGACGGGTTTAGCCGCATTAAAAAACACGTTACTCTTATTCCGCAAGATCCTGAGCTGTTCAATAATACTATTCGCTACAATGTGACTATGGACTTGCCTGCCCAGGAAAAAGAGATTGCGTGGGCACTCGAGCTGGCACAATTTGATTCTGTTGTAAAAAGACTTAAAAAGGGACTTGAAACCAATGTACTTGAAAAGGGAGTTTCGCTAAGTGGAGGAGAAAAACAGCGCCTCGCATTAGCTCGTGGACTTTTAGCAGCGAAAAATAGCGACATCCTGCTTATGGACGAGCCAACAAGCAGCGTAGATACCGCAAACGAACTCAAGATTTATGATAGTATCCTGAAAGAGTTCAAGGACAAAACAATAGTTTCTTCAATTCATCGCCTGCACCTATTAAGAAAATTTGATTATATTTATGTTTTTGATAAAGGTCGCGTTATAGCCGAAGGAACGCTTAACGAGCTAAAAAAGAAGCCATTTTTTGCAGTCATGTGGGCTAAATATCATAGGGGCAAATAAGCCTTCTGTGCAGTTTTGCGCGCGATTATATAAATGCTTAAAAATGAGCGGGTGCGCTTCTTTGAGATGGCGCATAGGATTGAAGTTATGACAAATGGTGTGGGCTATTTTAAGTAACATGGTTTTCACAGAAATCTATCGACCAAAACAGACACCTATGCGCGTCGCAGGATTTATGTCTGGAAGCGGCACTAATCTGGTGAAGATTATCGAACACGGGAGGAAGATAGAAGCTGAAGAAAGAAGGGGAATTTATAGAGTCGTGGTTATTTTTTCTGATAACCGGAATAGCGGCATTAAGGAAATTGCAACCAGGTTTGGTATTGATTACGTTGTGAACGATATAGGGGAGTTCTATCGTGACCGAAGAGTCGACTTAAATAACATTAGTGTTCGTGCTCTCTACGATTCAGAAACTGTTAGGTTGCTTAAGCCATTTGGAGTTGACGTTGTTGCTTGCGCAGGTTATATGAGAAGGATTACTGCCCCATTGTTGGAGGCTTATCCCTGTGTGAATGTGCATCCTGCTGATTTATCTATCACGATAAATGGAAGGAGGAGATATGTTGGAGCTAATGCAGTGAAAGATGCTATTTTAGCTGGAGAATGCACTCTACGTTCAAGTACGCATCTGATGACTAAGGAAGTTGATGGCGGACCAGTTCTTATGGTCTCATCTCCTTTGCTTGTTATTCTGCCTGAGGATTTTGACGCAAGTAATAATGATATGGTTGAACGCGTTGCGCAGGCACACCAGCAGCGTCTCAAAGAAGCAGGGGATTGGGTTATTTTTCCGCTTACGCTGGAGTATATTGCGAAGGGGAAGTATGCGCGGGACGCACAGGGAAATCTGTATTTTGAGGACATGCCGATTCCACAGGGTGTGAAGTTGTGATTGAACATACAAATTATTAAAAGGCATTTATTTATGGTTTTAATATGATGACTTACAAAGATGCTGGCGTGAATGTTAAACTTGGAGATGATGCGTCCAGAGTTCTTTATAATGCAGCTAAGCTGACTTGGGAAAACAGGAGGGGGCAGTTTGGCGAAGTACTTGAGTTTTTCCCTGACTTTTCTGGCTTGAGAGCTGTGCGCGTTGGCGGGCTGCCCACAGATGCTTTAACTAATTTAGGGTTTGATGGAGTTGGCACTAAAATTGAAATTGCTGAACGCATGGGAAGACACGATACAGTTGCTTATGACTTGTTTGCTATGGTATGCGATGATGCGGTTGTTCGTGGTGCTGAGCCTGTGCTTGTTGGTTCTATTTTAGATGTTAATTCTTTAGGACGGGATGGAAAAAGTAATATCGATTTAGTTAGGCAACTTGCTAAAGGTTATATCGAGGCCGCTAAAGCTGCGAATGTGGCGGTTGTTAACGGGGAAGTGGCGGAGTTGGGGGCGAGAGTTCACGGTGTTGGTGATTTTAATTATAATTGGGGAGCAGGAGTTGCTTGGTTTGGACGTGAATCCAGGCTATTGAAGGGTGACGAAGTTAAGGAAGGGGATGCGGTTATTGCTTTCAAGGAAAATGGTTTTAGGTCAAACGGTTTATCTCTTGTGAGAAAAATTATGGAATTTCGACACGGTGCGGACTGGGTACACCAAATTTTTGATGAAGATTTATTGGACTTAGAGCTTCCATATGAAACGCAAGCCGCGCATCCCCAACGTACTTTAGGAGATATGGTTCTTGAGCCTTCAATAATTTACACGCGTGCAGTTTCAGCAATGTTTGGGGGATTTCTCGGAGAACCAAGAGCTGAAATACACGGAGTTGCGCATATTACTGGAGGTGGAATTCCGGGGAAATTAGGAAGAGTTTTGAAGCCTTCTGGACTGGGCGCTGTTTTGGATAACTTATTTGAATCTCCCCCAATTATGCAGTATGTTAAGGAAATAGGGCGGGTTCCAGATGAAGATGCAGATCGAACTTGGAATAGGGGCAATGGAATGCTCGTTATTACGCCAGAGCCTGACCAAGTTATAGCCATTGCTGAAGAATATGGAATTGACGCGCGAAGAGCAGGGCATGTTGTTAATGAAAGAAGCATTATAATTAAGAGAGGTTCTCTAAGATTAGATTACAGGCAGGTTTAATAATCCCTTTTTCCTATAAACTTGATGATAAAAAGGAGCGAGTGGGTGCTGATTTTATTTAACCTGCTTTACATAGTTGCTTTTACGATATATTATGTTGCAAGGCAGAATTATGAGTTTATGGTTTATATCGGAGTTCTTGTTTTGCTTTTTGCTGTT
>Ga0209542_10003081_pt1 | contig 36215 bp, 39 predicted proteins | sample RifCSPhighO2_01_FD_184028 | JGI IMG/M metagenome (GOLD analysis project Ga0209542, IMG submission 184028) | Soil microbial communities from Rifle, Colorado - Rifle CSP2_plank highO2_0.1 (SPAdes) (version 2) | ecosystem: Environmental > Terrestrial > Deep subsurface > Rock core/Sediment ...
AAGCGGCGACCTCCTCGTTACGAATGAGGTGCTCTACCAACTGAGCTACGCTGGCGTACACTTCTTAATTATAAAGAAGTTGGAGCCGTTGGCCGGGATCGAACCGGCGACCTGCTCCTTACCATGGAGCTGCTCTACCATCTGAGCTACAACGGCGATACACAAGGCAGAGTAACGCAATCGGGGCGTTTTTTCAATCAGTAAAATTGTTACGAAACCAGGCCAACAATTGAGCGGGCAAAGTTGAGTATCATCGAGAGAACGGCGATAAAAAAATTGATGATAAGCTCCAAAAGCCCGAGCAGGAAGCTGAGCAGCATCGAAAATAAATTACTAATGACATCCATGTGCAAAGTATAGCACTAGGTGTGTGCAGGAGTGGCAACGGTCATCAACATCCGCTCGCCGTACTGCCCTATCTCATTATCTTTCCATCGTTCTTCAAACTCGACCTTGGGTATCTCCAGGTTGTCGCCATGCCAGGGGTCGATAAGCACAATCTCCGCTTCGCCCACCGTACGCACGAGAGCATAGTGCGGGTCCCCCTCTCGCTCAAGATAACCGACAATAACAACACCTCTGCCAAGCGCTTCAGCTAAGTCTCCCCATTCGGCATTATTTTTACGGTCTATAACAAATCCGCGCTGCTTAAAAAACTTTTCAAGTTCTTTCGCACTCGTGCCAACCACCATGTCAATCTCAAGCTCCTTGGCAATCTCCTGCTGGGTAAGCTCCGTGCCAAAACGCTTCAGTACCATCTGTACCACCGCCGGCCCACAGTAATGATCATTTTCTTGAAATCGATGTACGACTTCCATACCCAAATCTTGTTGCGGGGGCCGGAATCGAACCGGCTATCTTCAGGTTATGAGCCTGACGAGGTACCACTCCTCCACCCCGCGATATAAATTCAGCATAGCAGAAAAATACGGACCCGTCTAGCGGGAACGCCAAAAATGTAGTATTTTTGACTCACGTCGGCGTAGCTCAGGTAGTTAGAGCATGGCACTCATAAAGCCAAGGTCGAAGGTGCAAGTCCTTCCGCCGACACCCGTTTCGTTTTATCTGCTTTTAGGCTAAGATACGAGACGTTTGCGGGAGTAGCTCAACTGGTTAGAGCGCCGCCCTGTCACGGCGGAGGTTGCGGGTTCAAGTCCCGTCTCTCGCGCAGCAAGTATTGGTCTAAATATAATTGAATTCTTCAAACACGCGGCCATACTGGTCGATGGTCGCGCGCACGTCGCGCTCGGTGAGTTGCAGTCCTTCGCCGCCGTGCGCGACGTCGTTGCGCATCTTGTGCGCCTTCCATGCCAGGTCGAGCGTCGTAAACTGCAGAGGATTTGCGTCTTTGAGCTGGTCGCCAATCGTTGCACCGCGGTAGCCTTGGCTCGTCAGCAAGTCGCCGAGCATTACATCCGCTTCGATAATAGCGCGCCGCCAGTCGCTCTCTTGCGGCGAGGCTGCAAGCATAACAATGGTCTCCCATCGTGAGTTGCCCTTTTCGAGTTCCGGCTCTTCGAGCGGTGTCAGAAGCGAGGCTTCCTGGCCAAAGCCTTCGTGCTCGACAAACACGATACGGATGCGCGTGTAGACGACAAACGCAAGAAATATAACGGAGAGTGTAAAACCGAGGAGTATAATCTGTCCGCCCCAGTACATAAACTCGTACGGCACTTCCTCCACGTCAACGTTCAAGCCCGTAACGAGCTCGTAGACGCGCAAAATAATATACTCAAGGTTAAGGAAGTCGACGTTCTGCATATGTGCATTCTACCCCGACGCTTCGGTCGGGGCCCCGACTATCAACGTCGGGGTTGTACAGCCTCTTTTGCCTCAAGTTTTTTCCCTATGGCAAAAAGGGTCTCCTCGTTACCATGGGCGGCAGTGAACTGTATGCCGACTGGGAGGTCCTTCCCTTCCCTCGCGACCGTATCCATCGGTACAGAAATTGCCGGGTTGCCGGTTAGGTTGGCGGTTGCGGTAAAGATGTCTAAGAGGTACATGGCCAAGGGGTCGGCAACTTTTTCTCCAAGTTTAGTTGCGGGCGAGGGTGCCGTGGGCGTGGCAATGGCGTCAACGCTCTCGAGCGCTCGGGCCACCTCTGCGCTAAGCGCAACCCTCGCAGCCGTAGCCGTGCCGTAGTATGCCTCGTAGTAGCCGGAGGAGAGCACGTAAGTGCCGAGCATAACTCTCCTTCGCACTTCAGCACCAAAGCCTGCGCCTCGCGTTTTGGCGTAATCCTCCCACTGAGAGCTGCCTTGAAGCGAGAGTCCGTAGCGCACGCCGTCAAAGCGCGCGAGGTTTGCCGAGACTTCCGCCGGCATAATCACGTAATAAATCGCGAGCGCCAGACCCGCCGAAGGGAGCTTTATATCTACGATCTCATAGCCTTGCGTCTTAAGTGCAGAAAGCGCTGCTTCAAACTGCTCAAGTACATCTTTATCAATTCCTTTTTGCAGTAAGTCTCGAGGCACACCGATTTTTTTCTTAAGAGGATATTTGGGATAGAAATGCTCGTCAATCGAGGTGCTGTCCAAGGGGTCTTTGCCGCGGATTGTGTTGAAGATAAGTTCGGTGTCGGCAGTGGTGCGCGTAAGCGGTCCGGCCTGGTCGAGCGAGGAACCCATGGCAATAAGCCCCGAGCGCGAGACTGCTCCGTAGGTGGGTTTGAGGCCCACAAGCCCACAAAAGCTTGCTGGCTCGCGTATAGAGCCGCCTGTGTCGGTGCCTAAGGCCCCGAGCGCCATCCCGGCTGCGACGGCGGCCGCAGAGCCGCCGGAGGAGCCGCCTGGCACGCGCGAAGTGTCGTGCGGATTTTTAGTCGGGCCATAGGCCGAGTTTTCGGTCGAGCTGCCGTGGGCAAACTCGTCCATGTTGGTGCGGCCTAATAAAATTGTACCCGCCTCTTTTAACTTTTTTATAACGGTTGCGTCATAGCTTGCGACATAGCCCTCTAAGATTTTAGAAGCCGCCGATGCCCGCCGGCCCTCTATCAAGATGTTGTCCTTGAAAGCAAGCGGGATACCAAGGAGAGGGTGTTTCTCTCCTTTTGCGCGACGCGCGTCTGCTTCTGTAGCTTGTGCCTCTACATCGTCAAACACTTCGAGGTAGACATTGAGCTCCGGATTTTTGGCCTCGATGGTTGCAAGGCAGGCGCGCGCGAGGTCAGCTGCTGAGATTTCTTTTGCGGCGAGTTTTTTCGACGCTTCAGTTATTGAAAGTTCTGCAAGGTTACTCATCTTTTTGGATTATTTTGCGCACAACATTGTAGTCCTCCTCTCGTTTCGGAAATGCAGCGCGAAGAACTTCTTCTTTCCCTGCAAGAAGATCCCCCGACCCACGAGGTGTATCCTCCCGCATCACGTTGTAGTTGCTTGTTAAAGGCGACACCTTAGAGAGCCCGGGTGTTAAGGTGTCGCCTTGAGAGGCCGCTGAGACCTGCCTCACATACTCGAGGATGTTTGAGATGTCTCTTTGCAAGCCCGTAGTCTCTTCGTCAGTGAGCTGCAGTCGTGCGAGTTCGGCCAAATTCTTAATCTCCTCTTTCGAAATCATGTTGCTATCTTACTAGGATTCCAGCATTTTGAGAAACTCCTCCTCTGTTATAACCCGCACCCCCAGCTCCTCTGCTTTGGCGAGTTTTGAGCCTGCCTCCTCTCCCGCAACCACATAGTCGGTGTTTTTAGAAACTGACGAAGATACGGTGCCGCCCTGCGCACGGATTTTCTCCTTGGCCTCGTCGCGGGAGAGCCTTGAGAGCGTTCCGGTTAGCACGAAGGTTTTTCCTGCCAAAGTTCCTCTTCCTTTGCCCGAACTTTTTTCCGAAATGATACGAATGTACTTTTTAAGGCGCTCAACGAGTTTTTTATTTTCCCTATTCTTAAACCAGCCCACGATGCCCTCGGCCACCACTTCGCCAATGCCGTTAATTTCTATAAGCCGCTCGGCGCTTGCTTCCGTAATATCATCTATAGTCCTAAAGTTTTCTGCAAGCAAAATCGCCGTCTCCTCCCCCACCTGCGGGATCGAGAGCCCCGTAATAAGCCGTGAGAGCGGCACGCCTTTCGCAACCTTTTTGATAGAGGCGATGAGTTTTTTGGCCGACACTTCGGCAAACCCTTCAAGCGTCAGGAGGTCGCCTTCTTCAAGCGTAAAAAAGTCGTCAAACGCGGCAACAAGCCCCTTCTCCATAAGCGCATCAACGCGTGAGGGCCCCAACCCTTCGATGTTGAGAGCCGCCTTGCTCGTAAAGTGCCGCAGGACCCGCCGCTTAACGGCAAAGGAGTCGCGGGCAACACACCGCCACGCAGCTTCTCCCGGCACCCGCTCAATCGTTCCATCACCTCCGCACTCAGCAACGCGGGTTGGCCACTTAAACGATTTTTCCTTACCACTCCGGAGGTCCGGAAGCACTTGCACGATGTCGGGGATAACGTCCCCCGCTTTTTGGAGGATGACCGTGTCACCCACTCTCACGTCGAGCCGCTTGATCTCGTCTTCATTGTGGAGTGTTGCGCGCGAGACGGTCGAGCCTGCTACCACAACCGGCCGCAGATGCGCAACGGGAGTCAAGACCCCCGTACGCCCCACCTGGAGCACGATGTCTTCTACCACTGTCGTTACCTGCTCCGCGGGAAATTTGAAGGCCACCGCGAAGCGCGGCGCTTTCCCTGTGTAACCCAACGTCTCCTGAAACTTACGTTCGTTGACCTTAACCACGACGCCGTCGAGCCAGTACCCCTGAGTTTTGTTTTTCTTTTTCCACTCCTCCCAATACAGGGAGGCCTCCTCAATAGTCTTCGCGAGCCGCACATGCGGGTTGACCTTAAACCCGAGCTCCCGCATATACACGAGCTCTTCGAGCTGGGTTGCGGGAAGCCGTTCGCTCGTTTGCGCGACGTCGTACATAAAAGTGTCGAGCCCTCTGGATGCGGCGATTTTCGGGTCGAGCTGACGGATAGAGCCTGCCGCGGCGTTGCGCGGGTTAGCGAAGAGGGGTTCCCCCGCCTCACTGCGAGCGCGGTTAACCGCTTCGAGCGTCTGCTCGCTCATCCACACCTCACCTTCGACAATCACATCAACCTCGCGGGAGAGCCGCAGCGGCACAGTCGGTATCGTGCGGACATTGTGCGTGACATCCTCTCCCATTGTGCCGTCGCCCCGCGTTGCCGCGGTCTTGAGGAGACCCTTCTCGTAGGTGAGTACGATTTTCAGCCCGTCGATTTTAAGCTCGCAGGTATAGGTCGGCGTCGCATCGCCAAACTCACTCTTTAGAAATCGCTTCACCCGCACATCGAACTCGCGCATCTCATCAGCCGAAAAAGCATCATTAAACGACCACTGTGGTACGGCGTGCCGTACTTTCTTGAATTGCGGCAGGGGTAACCCCCCGACCCGCCGCGATGGCGAGTCGGGGGCAATGAGCCCCGGATATTTCTCTTCAAGCGCAAAGAGCTCTTTTTCAAGCTCGTCGTAGGCACTGTCCTCTATCTCCGGCGTGTCCTGCACGTAGTAGAGATGCCGGTGCCGGTTGATCTCCTCGAGGAGCTTCCGATAGCGCGTGCGTAGAGCAGCTGGAATCATGGTTCCAGCATATAGCTTTTAGCCCGATACTTCTAGTAATTTATCTCGAGTGCGCGCTCGAGCCTAGACGGGTCAGCATTGTCACAGGTGTTACGGCCGCGGGAGGTTATCGTAGTTGCCGAAGGGTCACCCGGATTCACAATGGTTTTCTCTACCGTTACCTTTGCGCAAGGATCAGATAGCGCTGTACCTAGAGATACCCAAAACACAGTGGTGGCACTTGTTGGTGTGCGTGGAGGCACTGCGGTAGTCCAAGGTATGCCTACAACTGGCGAAATTACTACATTTTGATTATTGCAAGAAAGACTAGAGACTATGGGATTATCCAAAGAGGATGTCGCAAATGCACTTTTGTCGTTGTCGGTGTAGTTTAAGTCCCAGTACAGTGCACATTCTGCACCAGTGTCTGCAGCGTAGATTGCATACTGCGACTGAGTCGCGGTTTGCGATAGTGCAAGCTCGCGCAGAAGGAGGTCATAAATCGCAAGCCCTACCGCAAGCGCCAAAGAGCCTACGAGTACTGCAAAAAAGATTGTAAATCCGCGTTTATACATACTTACTGCCAATTAAATATACTTTCCTGCACGACAACGCACCGGGTGCCTGTGGGACAGCCTACGCCGGTAGCACCGGTTGTGCCCCAATACACCGCAACCGTCACGACCGCCTCCTGTTCGTTCACCACTTCGACTATTTTTACACTCCGTACGAAGGGCGTCACTATAGATCCAGACACGACATAGGTAAACCTGTTTAGCGTTGTGTTGAAGCGGATCGGCTTTGCACCAGACCCGATGGGAGCACCTCCGAGAGTCAAACAATTATTGTTGGTACAGTACGCGATATTGTATGGGGCATCAATATTATTGCCTGTCGAATCGAAGTAACAGCCGTTGGCGCCGACACAGTCCCCACTGGTTCCATCTGCCGTAGTAAAACCGTTTGAGGTTCCGTCGAGCCCGGCGAGCCAGTTGTTGTCGCGCAACTTGTTGGTATCGCGTATAAATCGCACATACTCAACCGCATCCTGCGCTAAAAAGAACGCGGTTACCTGGTCTTTAGCTACAAGCGCGGCAATAAGGCTCTTAGAGGCAATGGTCAACGGCCCCGCTATCGCGGTAGTAAGCAAGAGCACCGCAACAAGCGTCTCGATAAGAGTAAACCCCTTTAATTTTTTAGTGATGTTATTGATCATAGAGCCGTTGGGTAACGGAAGTTTGGAGTCGAAACTGAGTTGACTGAACCACTCCCGCCGCTGAAACCTGCGAAGGAATATCTCCGATAAGGGTTATGACCACTTTGGGCTGGGAGGTTGTCGGGTCGCTCTCAAATTCGGGTACTGAGCCGCGAACATAAAAGGTAAGATTGGTTACGTTGATCTCTGACGCAGTGATGGGGAGAGGATTTGCACCGCTAGCCACCGAGCGCATAATGCAGCCGCCTATGTGATTTGCACCGCAGTCCAGGGGGTCTGGTTCGTAGAAATACACTACCTGGTCGCCGTTGTCGTTTATGTCGCCCCCTACCGCCTCAAATGCAAAGTAGTCATCGCCGCCCGAGCAGTCTTGCGGCTCATACAAGGCAGCCCCTCCCCCGGCAGGACAATGGTAGGTGATGCCGGTGCGGATAGTGCGCGCCATGCTCTCGAGCCCGAAGTTGAGGTTGTTCATAACGGTTTTGAGAGCCTCTGCTTTGCGCTCGGCGGCGGAGATAGAAAGGAGCGCGCCAAGGGAGATAGTCATCACGACGATAAAAATCGTGACGGATACCATAAGCTCAATAAGTGTAAAGCCTTTATTGTTCATACTCAGCTCCCTGTCTCGCCCACGGATATCTGGCCGCTGGTTGTAACCGTGACGCTTCTTGTTACTCCGCCAGAGCCCTCGATTTGAATGTATGCTCCGGAGTATCCAGAAGGAGGAACAGTACCACACACATTGGCATCGGGCCCCTCGGTTGCAATACATGCTTCGGGATTTGGCCGCTCAAAGATAATGGTTATCCAGTCGAAAAAGTTGTCGCTGGTACACTCCGGTGTGCCTCCTCTGATGGCACAAACGTTACTTATCGTATAACTGCCTTGAAATTTGTAACTGTCAACGAACTCCGTAGAGGGGTCATATTGTCCATTTTCGTTAGTGTCGGCAAAGAGAAAGTACTCGCTTGCATAGGTGCCAGGGTTGAAGTAGATACCGTACGCCGGGAACTCCCCACCAAACGAGCGGACCGAGAGCCCGTACGTCTGTGCCTCGCGTATGGAGAGTGCAACGCTGTATGCCAGCGAGCGCAGAAGGGTCGTACTGTCGAACTGCCGCTGTTGAAAGAGAAAGACTCCGGTAAGAAGCGACATGATGGTGACAACCACCATGAGCTCGGTTAGTGTAAACCCCCTAGATGGCAAAGAGATACGGAAGCGTTGCAAAAAAGTCGACATGAAAAAAGTGTGCGGCAAGAGCCCCAAGTACCAAAAACGGAGCAAAGGGCAGCTCGCTCTTCATTGTATATCGTTTTGAGAGCACGAGTAGGACAATGCCCACAGCGGCACCGCTCCAAAATGCAAGCACCAGAGCGGTTGCACCCACGCTCAGCCCAAGTAGCCAGCCTAGGGAGAGCTCGAGTGCGCTGTCACCCCACCCCATCCAGGTGCCCCGCGAGACGAGCGAGAAGAGAAAAAGCGGTAGCGCAAGAAGAGGGCCGGCCACAAAGCTCCACAAGGTAGGCTCAGTAAAGAAAAAGAGGTGCAGGAGCGCGAGAGTGGCAAGAAGGCCGGAGGCGCTCCACGGTATAATGCCATGGCGAATGTCGTACACGACGATAAACAGAAGGGTCACAACTACGCCAAGCCAGAGTGCATACTCGAGCGGCGCGGGATGCGCGAGATATACTGCAAGCGAGAGCAGCGCGGCCGTAACTTCTACCACTGGATATTGGAGCGAGAACCTGGCCCCGCAGTAGCGGCACCGCCCCCGCAAAAACAAAAAAGAGAGCACGGGCACGAGGTCCACCGCCGAGAGCGCGTGGCCGCAGTGTATGCAGTGTGACCGGCCGCCCATGCCGCGGCCGGTGTTAAAGCGGTAGACCAGCGCGTTTATAAAACTGCCAAATATGGCGCCCAGGACAATACTGCCGAACGCAAGTACTGCAGTGTCTTCAACCATCAGGGTATAACGTCGTAGCAGTTATTTGTCCCCGCGGAAGTACCCACGCAATCGGTTGCTTCTCCGTGAAATCTGGTGTTTGTCTCGCACTGTCCATAGTTAAGCGCACTACCGTCGCCATCAAAGTCTATCCAATTATTCTCCTGCTCCATTAGGGAAGGGTTAGTGGTCTCTAGTATAGCACCGAGATGATAAAAAACCGGCGTATTAAGGCTACAATTTGTTGACGTCGAAGGAGGAGCGCTGTTTGGTGAATGTATCGCCGTATACTTATACTCTGCGCCAGAATCTTTCGGTACGGTTGACATGTAGGTTGGGGCAAGACCTACGGGAGAAGTGGAATAAATATTAGTAGGGTATCTATTGTTGTCCGCATAGTAGAGCGTAAGCGCTACCTGAATATTTTGTATATCGGCAACACGCTTGGCGTCGCGAGCGGCTTCGCGCGCATTATCAAGGCCCACAATGACAATGCCCGAGAGAATACCTATGATGGAAATAACAACCAGGAGCTCAACTAGGGTAAAACCCTTTTTATACATACCACTAGTATATCTCTAAAATCAAAATCCCCAGCGCAAGGCTGGGGATTTTGAAAACAAACTCAGAGAAGATTGCTTATGGACAGACCGTTGCAGCGTTGGCGCTAGCTGTACCGCCCGCGGAATGTCCTGTACTGTCAACACACCATGCAGGATTAACTGAGGTATCAACAAGAGTCACCGAAGCAGCCCATGCTGTGTTGCTTGCACCACAAGTTATTGTCTGGTTTGAGTAGTTAGCGCTGGCTACTAACGGAGCGATTGCAGTAGTTGCAAAAGCACCTGCAGCACAGGTTGCTGCCGTACCACCGTAGTTTCCGTTCTGTGAATAGTATATCTCCATTGCTGTGCGCAGGCTGGAAAGCTGCTCTTTTGTCTTGGCATCACTTGCACCAGAACGTGCAGTGCTGAGCGAGGCGAGCACAATACCGGCCAAGATGCCGATGATGGCAATCACGACCAGAAGCTCGATCAAGGTAAAGCCCTTCGACGAGCTCGGGGTAAACCGCCTAATAAAACCTTTTATCATAATTGATATCCGTCTTTCTAATAATTAAATGTTCTTGTTGCGGATGCTTAAAGTATAAGGGGTTTTGGAGGCACAACGAGAAGGGGCTGTGGATAGCCAAGAGTGCACTAAATCTGGCCCGCGGTGTCCCGATGCCTTGGTCGGGAGGCCGACCGCAAGCGTCGGCCTTGTCTAAATTTGTCCTGCAGTATTGTATATAGGAAGCAATACCGCCGCCAAGAGAAAACCGACGCCCAAGGCGAGCGATATGATGAGCGCAGGCTCTATCAAAGAGACCAGCGTGTCCACCGCCGAGTTGACCTCGCGGTTGTAAAACTTGGCCAGACGCTCGAGGATTGAGCCCAGCTCCCCCGTTTCCTCCCCTATCTGGAGCATCTGCACCATTATGGCAGGCACCTCATGCGGGTAGCGCGAGAGCGTTTGCGATATAGTGGTACCGGCCTTAACCGCCTCGACCGCCTCGTGGAGGATAGCCTCGTAGACCGCATTGTCTACTACTGAGGCCGTTATCTCGAGCGCGCGCACGGCGGAGATGCCGGAAGAGAGCATCACATGCATGTTGTCGGCGATGCGCGAGAGAAAGAGTTTTTGGTAAAGCTGGCCTACGTAAGGTATAGAGAGCTTTAGGTGGTCGGCTGCCATCTTGCCTGCCGGCGTTTGGACGTAGCGGTACAAAAAGTATCCGCCGATGATAATCGCAATAAGTAGAAAGACGCCGTAGTCGATAAAGAAGTTGCTTATGCCAAGTACCACTGCCGTTATAAACGGCATCTCCTGCCCCGACTCCTCAAGAATGGCGCCGATTTTGGGTATAACAACCGTGAGCATCAGCACCATCACGGCAACAAAAGTGAGCATGATGAATGCGGGGTAGATAAGCGCGTTGCGCGCCTTGGACGTGAGCTCGTAGGAGCGGTCGATGTAGTCGGCGAGGTAGAGGAAGGTCTGGTCGAGCTTGCCGGACTCCTCGCCCGAGCGGACCATGTTGACGTAAAAGTCGGAGAAGACTTTGGGGTGCTTGGCCAAGGCCTTGGAGATGGAGCTTCCGCCTTGGAGGTCGTCGCTGATTTCGGTCAGTGTCTGCTGGAGAATGGGCTTGCTTGCTTGCTCGGCAAGGAGGCGGAAGACGCGCAGGGCGGAGACCTGCGCTTCAAAGAGTGTTGCTATCTGACGCGACAGCAGCACCAAGTCGCGGTTGGATGCCCCGCCAAAAAACGTGATGCCGCCGAACTTTTGCATAAAACCCTGACTTCCCCCGCCCGTAAACGAGGTAATAGTGAGCCCGCGGCGCTGCAAGGCCTCAATGGCAGCATCCTGGTTCGGAGCATTAACCACGCCGCTTGTCGCTTTGCCGTTTTGGTCCAGTGCTTCGTACTTAAATTCCATAGTCAGTTTAGAGCAAGCGCTCCAAGGTCTTGGGGTTCCACGAGCGGGAGTAGGCGCTTTCTACTGTTATCTCGCCCGAGCGCACGAGCTCAGCCAGAGCACGGTTCATGTCAATCATCCCTTCTTCCGAGCCGGTCTCGATGACGGTCTGTATCTCGTGGGTGCGTTTCTCCCTGATAAGATTTTGCACGGCAGGAGTGTTTATGAGGAGCTCGTAGGCCGGAATAAGCCCGCCGGAAATTCTTGGAAGGAGGCGCTGCGAGAAAATCCCCGCAAGCGAGCCCGCAAGCTGAATGCGGATCTGCTCCTGCTGGGCCGCCGGAAAGGAGTCGATGATGCGGTCAATGGTTTGTGCCGCGTTGTTAGTGTGGAGGGTGGAGAATACGAGGTGTCCGGTTTCGGCGGCGGTAACGGCCGTCGCCATGGTCTCCGGTGTCCGCATCTCGCCTATCATCAGAACGTCGACGTCCTGCCGAAAGACCGACTGCAGGGCCACCGTAAAGTCGGAAGTGTCCACTCGCACTTCGCGCTGCTCTATGAGCGACTTCTTATTTTCGAACAAATATTCTATAGGGTCTTCTATTGTAATCATGTGCTCGGCGCGCTCCATGTTTATCTTTTCTATAAGCGCCGCGAGCGTTGTTGTTTTGCCCTGCCCCACCGGCCCCACTACCAAAAAGAACCCCTGCTCGCGCGCGGCAAAGTGCTCGAGCGCGGGCGGCAAGTTAAGCTCGGCGATAGAGCGGATGACCCGCGGGATGAGCCGGAGAGCGATCCCTATGTTGCCGCGCTGCCAGTACCCGTTACCGCGAAAGCGCGCCTTGTTGCCGTACGCGTAGGAAAAATCCACCTCTTGCGTCTCTTCAAAGCGTTTTTTACGGTCTGGCGGTATGAGCTCGCTCAGGAACCCCTTCAGGTCCTCTTGCGTGAGCATCTGTTCCGAAAGGAGCGGGGTCAACATTCCCGAGACGCGCATGATGGGCTGCACGCCAACCGAGAGGTGCAGGTCGGACGCTCCCTGGGCAACAAGACTTTCAATGAGCGCGGTTAGTTTGGCTTTGTAATCTGTCATAAAAAATCCCTACACTTGTATCTCTTTGTCGGCCGGCGGCTTTTTTGGTTCGGTTCCTTTAATCACCGAGGCGTCCTCACCGAGTGCGACGGGCGGCGGCGGTACTACTTCTGCGGCCTCGGCGAGCTCAAACTCGCCGCCAAGCGTGTTCACCTCCTCGAACGGGATGACACCCTGCGCCGCTTTAATGATAGCATCCTCCTTCATCGTGAGCATGCCGCTTTTTCGCACGATGCCAAACAGCTCGTCTTCCGGTTTGTTCGCCAAAATCGCACGCTCGAGCTCAAGGTTCATATTAAACATCTCGAACACCGCTATGCGCCCGCGCGTGCCTGCCGGGCAGTCGGGAGTCTGCTCAAGACGATATACTTCATTGAGTGGCGGAATATCTTTGTGAAATTCCTTCGGCAAATCGTCAAACTGCTTTTCCATCATCTCCTTCATGCTTCCCTCAACTGGCGTTTTTTTGCCGCCACCGGGGCAGAGCGTTTTTACGAGACGCTGGGCCATGCCAAGTATGAGAACGGGCGGTATGAGGTACGGCTCGACCCCCATGTCGAGAAGGCGGGGTATGATGCCGACCGAGTTGTTGGTGTGTATGGTTGAGAGCACCAGGTGGCCCGTCAAGGCCGCCTGCACGGCCAGGTTTGCCGTCTCCGCGTCGCGGATCTCGCCCACCATTATGATGTTGGGGTCCTGGCGGAGCGTTGTACGCAGGCCGTTGGCAAACGTGTAGCCGATTTCGGGCCGGACCTGGCTTTGCGAGACGCCGGGAATCGTGTACTCGACAGGGTCTTCAAGGGAGAGCACGTTTTGTTTTTCGCGGTCAAGTTCGTTAAGGATTGCGTAGAGCGTCGTTGACTTACCGGAACCGGTAGGCCCTGAAATGAGGACAAGCCCGTACGGCTTTTTTATGGCAGTGCGGATAAGCTCGAGGTTGCGCGCCGAGAGGCCGAAGTCCTCAATCTTCAGCACCTTGGCCGAGGCGCCCAAAATACGCATCACCACCTTCTCCCCATAGTAGGTGGGAAAGGTCGAGACGCGAAAGTCCACTTTATTGCCGCCAACTCTGGCGGAGAAGCGCCCGTCCTGGGGTTTCCGTTTTTCGTCGAGCCGCATGTTGGAGAGCACTTTGATGCGCGCCACCACCGAGGAGTGGACCTTGGGCGGGAGTGTGATGTTGGTGATGAGAACCCCGTCGATGCGAAAACGCACGCGCGTGCGATCCATCAGAGGCTCGATGTGGATGTCGGAAGCGCGCTGCTCGGCAGCGTGGCGCAAAACGGTGGCTACAATCTTAGTAACTGGCGCATCTTCGGTGATTGCCTGCGCTTCAGTCTCGGTGATGAGGTCATCTTCGAGTGTTACGGTCCTCTTTTCACCCTTGTCCTCCATCGCTTTTGCCTCTATCGTGAGTTCCGTATCAAGTTCGCCCAGGGCCTTCCCCACTTCGCCCGAGAGCCCCTTGTATTGGGTGAGCAGTTTTTCGAAATCTGCCTCGGTAATAAGGAACAGCTTGTACGGCATCCCTACTTTAGCGGAGATAAACGTTAAGGCGTCGCGCGCCTCCAGGTTGTCCGGGTCTACGACACCAACCTCAAGCGCTCCGTCGACGAGCCCTAAGGGGACGAGGCCGTAGTGGCGGGCCGACTCTTCCGGAACATACCGCAATACATCAAAAGGTACGGTGGCTGTCCCCAGGTCGCGCGTAGGGATCCCATAGTACTCGCCCTTAACGGCAAGGATGTCCGCGCTCGTGACGTCGCTTTTTAGCAGCGCGGCTTCTTCGGTCGTCCCCGGTTTTTGAAGTTCTGCTTCAACCTCCGCGCGACGCGCGGCATCTACGACTCCTTTGTCGCTGAGGGCTTGCAGTAGTTGCATACGGAATCAAAGCGGCGCAAACGGATTGCGGCGGCCTACGTTTTGAAGCGGTATTTGGACGCCAAAATCCGATAGCGACAGAAATACGGGGTCGGTAAATATCGAGCCATCGAGACGAATGGTGTTGAGGTTAGAGAGTGTAATGATAAGTTCGCGCGAGACATTGTCTGTCTCGTTCTGTGTCGTGACGACGGCCTCGTTCGGGGCATCACCCGAGAAAAACATAAAGTACACGAGCGCAGCAATCAGAACTGCAGCCCCTCCGAATGCCAGTAACTTGTTGTCTTTTAAAAATTGCATCATACGCGTGAGTTTTAGTGAAGCCAATAAGTACGGATTGTTAAGGTGTAGTCGTCGACGGGCAAGTCCGGCTGGACGCTGAACGAGACATTCTTGGCATCTACGACGCGCAGACTGTGTTCAAGGTCTTGCAGAAATGCAAGGAACTCTTCGTACCCAGCGGATACCGTAAAACCGAGTTCAACCGAGCCTATGGGAGAGCCTGAAGCGCCGACCGCCAACGCACTTCGGTCGCTTGCACTGTCTGAAATCTCGCCCAAATCTATGTTTTTAATTGAGAGCAGATGGCGCGCAGCTATAGCGTTGATATCGATAATAAGGCGGATATTGTCGACGTTGTCGGGGAGTATTTTCTCGAGTTTTTGCAGCGACTCGGCGGAGAAGGTGTTGCGCCTAGAGATAAGCTGGTCGCGCGTGCGCTTCAACTCCTGCGATTTATCGAGCGCCTCGTCGTAGGCCGCAGCCTGTTTTTGGAGTTCTTTAACGTTCTGATATGCAGGATCGGTATACATCATAAAGAGCGCTATGGCGGAGGCGGCGAGCAGTATTGGAAAGAAAAAGCGAGCCATAGGTTATTGGTCTGACGTTGAGGGTGCTGTTGAGGTAGAAGTTTCCGGTTCCGGTGCTTCAGCAGAAGGTACAAAGAGGGTCGGCGCTTGGGTCAGGCTCTTGCTATAGAGCAGCAGCGACGGATCGACAACCGCACTCACGGTAAACGTTACTCCTCCTTCAGCCTCTACAACAATGTCTGAAAAAATAATATTGCGGAGCACTTTGGAAGCGCCGAGTTGGTCTGACTGGAGCGCAATCGTTGCGAAGTCGTCAGTTCTGCCGCTGAGCTCAATGGTTGCGCTACCGTCTTCATTGGTAGCGTACTCAAAGTTTGTATAACTCACTCTCTCCAGTGTCTGCGCCGAAAGAAAAAAGAATATCGCCGAGGGTGCAATGTGCTTTGCCAGCAAGCCTTTGGCTTCGTTGATACGGCTGTCGAGCCGGATCAGAGTCTCTATAGCTCCTGCCGACTCAAACGCGCCTTGTGCGGTCTCGAGCGAGCGGGCTTTGGCGGCTATTGAGTTTGTAAGGTAAGTGCCGTATAGAAACGCCGCGCCCGCTGCCGTGACCGAACCTAAAAAGATAAGGAGGGACAGCAAAAAAATAAGACCGGAGGAACCGCGACGACGGCCCTCGACGAGCGGTTTTTTAGGTATGAACGATGTGGAGACCTGTGGATCCATCTTCCTAGTTATTATATATCGTCATAAATGCCATTGGGGTACCTATCAACAGCGGCTATCCGAGCTCCTGTAGACGCCGCAACCCCAGACCCACCGCCACCGAGAACTCCGGCCCCGCTTCCTTGAGGATACCCTCCAAAAACGCAGGCGCTTGGGTCTTGCCAAACGGGTCGGCCATGCGCACCTCGGTTTGGATCTTGCTTTGGGCAAACTCTTTAAAGCCTTTGAGCGTTGCCCCGCCGCCGGTCATCACCAGTGCGCTTATAGTCTCGTTGTTGCGCTGCTCGTAGCTTGTTATCGTGCGCGACACTTCCGCAAGCAAGGGCGAGAGCGTGAGCTCAAATGAGGTTTTGAGGTCGGCCGTCGGGTTGGCGCCGGGCGGCGGAGGTGCCGGGATGAGCCCGAGCTTTCGCTTACGCTCCTCTGCTTGCACAACGCTTATCCCGAGCGCACGCGACGCGGCGAGAGTGAGGTCTTGGCTGCCGTGGTTCATAATATGGCTTTCGTGGATGAGCCCCCGCTCAACGACGTAAAATTTGGTCGTAGCGGCACCCATGTCGACTACCGCCACGGGCGCAAGACCGTGGTCGAGGCTTGCCCGCACCGCGGAGAAAACCTCTATCTCAAAAAAGGCGGTATTAAGCGTGGCGTCGGCCGCGATGGTTCTGAACTTGGCTATTGTATCGTTATGTATCGCAACAAGGAGCACTTCGATCTTGTCCGCGTCTGACGCTTCAGCACCCTTAGAGCCTCCGGAGACGACAAACCAGTCGAGCATCACCTCGTTGATGGGCACGGGTATGTACTTGCGCGCCTCGATAGGCACCACCTGGGCGAGCTGTTTTTCCACAGTTTTCGGCAGCTTGATGACGGAGATGAGGCTTGAGGCGTAGGGTATCGATATTGCGGCATCCGTAGTGGTTACGTTTGCCTCGCGGATAACGTCTTTGAGCGCCTCAGCGATTTTCTCGGCTGGGAGCGAAGTGGCACGGCCGATTTCCACACCCGCGTAGGGGCCGAGCGCTATGGCACCGTAGGTCTCAAGGATTACCCGCCCATGCTCACGCCGAAGCTGCACCACTTTAATAGCCGACGTGCCGATGTCAACGCCTAGTACGCTCTTTGAGCTTTGTGTAAACAGTGATGAAAAGGAGAACGCCATTGGGGTATCTCGTAGTATATCATTATACGATACTTACCGTGTCTTTTTTGACCCTTCTTTTCGACAGTATGCTCCCGCCGCGCACGAGCGAGAGGCTCGTGCGCGGCTTGGAGCTTGAAGATCTCTTTATTCTGACCCCGCCGGGTGGCAGCGCGCTTCCCTACCACGACCCCAGAGTTACTGCCTTGGTCTGGGAGGTAAAATATCGCGCAAATAAAAGAGCTCTCTCGCTTGCGGGAGAGTTTTTAGCCGAGCAACTCCTTGCCATAGCCGGCGAAGAGCTAGGGAAACTGCTTTTAGTGCCGGTGCCTATGCACCACAATCGCAGGAAAAAGCGCGGCCACAACCAGACAGAGTTGCTTTCTGAAGCAACTCTGTCTGCCCTACGCAGCCTTGGCGAAGTAGAGCAACCTGATGTTGCCGACTACGCACCCCAGGCGCTCGTGCGGACCTTAGACACGCGGCCTCAGCAAGGGCTTGAGCGCGGGCTACGGTTGAAAAACGTATATCGCTCCATGGAAGCAGCGCCCGCACTGGTAGCGGGGCGGGTATGTGTGGCGCTAGACGACGTGACAACAACCGGCGCGACCCTTGAAGAGGCGCGGCGGGCGCTTCGCGCAGGAGGCGCCCGCCGCGTGCACTTTTTAACCCTCGCGCAGTCGTAACCACTTCCGGCAGTTTAAAAGTGCTCCTCGTCTGCTTCAGCTTCTGCTTTTGTCTTATGAATAGTACCGTCTTTGTGGTTAGGCGGTGCGTAGAGCGTGTAGAGTTTAAGCGGCTCTGTAGAGGAAGTGTTTATGATGTTATGCCGAACGCCCTGCGGGATAATCACGACCGAACCGTCTTTGAGTGCTGACTCCTGGCCGTTGAGGACTGATTTCCCTTCCCCTTTCTCCACCCTGATAAATTGGTCGAGCTGATGCTCCTCCTCGCCGATGTCTTCGCCCGGCCGGAGGCTCATGACGACAAGCTGGAGCTTGGCGTCGGTGTAGAGCACCTTTCTAAAATTTTCGTTTGCAAGGGTCAGCTCTTCTATATTTGCGACGTAGCCTTTCATAACTCTACATGCCGAGCGTGCCGGCACTTGCTGCGACGCCGAGATAGTACGGCCAGAGCACGAGTGCCAACACCCCCTTCCAAAACGAAAGTTGCAGCACCCCGATAGTAAACAGCCAGCCTGCAAACCACAACCCGCCCGAGAACGTGTGATTCTCTATTTTAATTTTTTCCATATATCTCTAAGTATACGACAAATACACAAGTCATGTTCATCTTTTGACACCAACTCCACTGTAGGAAAACATGAGTGGACGTCCTTCCTCAGGAAAGGTCTCCAGATTTTCAATCTTAAATTCAGCACTAGTGATAAAATTGTCTATTCTTCTATCCAAGTGGCAATTCCCAGTGAAATGACGGGTTACTGGAGTGATTAATTTTTGTATCGCGGAGTTGAGTTTTCTTGAAGACTTTCCGTGTTCAACAAATAGGAACTTGCCTTCAGGTTTAAGAACGCGATGTACTTCCTTTAGAGCTTTGGGTAAATCCGGAATGCTACACAGTGTCCAAGTAGAAACAACCGCGTCAACAGAGTTGTCTTCTAAAGGAATGTTTTCAGCCGAGTTTTGTAGATATTGAACAGAAAATGTCGCGGATTTGACACGATCTTCTGCATATTTGTAGAGTTCGCGCGAGGGGTCGAGCGCATATAGTTTCTCTATGTTTTTATAAAATGGCAGGTTATAGCCCGGTCCAAATCCGATTTCCAACACGATTCCATGTGCGGGCCCAACAGTCTTGGCGCGCGTATCGTTAAACTCTACAGGACTCATGTCCCGATTAATCAGTCGGGGCATTATGTATTTATTGTATAAACCTTTCATTGGCGGAGGCGGAAGGATTCGAACCTTCGGACCAGTTTCCCGGTCGACATCTTAGCAGGATGCCGCTTTAGACCGCTCAGCCACGCCTCCGTGTAAGCGCTCTTTTACCTCAACACCTTACACCACGAGACACTATAAACCAAGATCTACCTCGACTTTTACGCTCGAGTTTGAGTTATTGTTGTCTTTGTTACTGCTACCACTTTTGCCATCTTCTCCATCCTCCCCATCTTTGCCGTCCTCACCGTCCTTGCCATCTTTACCATCGTTACCATCGTTACCGCGGTCGTCACTGTCGTTGTCTTGCCCGGTCTGCTCTCCCTTAACTTCGGCGTCCAGCTCAAGTTCAAGTTCCGTTTCTATTTCAGCTTCAAACATGCGGCCAAAACGGTCGTCTACCCACGAGCGCAGGAGGTTGCGGCTGAATCTTTTTTCAGCATACAAGTAGGCATTGAGAGCTGCCGTGTCGCCAAGCACCGCGCTAAACGTTGTGCGCGCGGCCGTATAGCTGCCCTCTTCATACAGCGCTTCCCCTTCCTCCATCTGAGTTATAAGTGTTTTAAACTGCGCCTCAACGCGTGCGGTCGTGGTTGCCTCGAGTGAACGTTTGAGAGCATCGAATGCGCTTTGTGCGCCATCAATCGCTCCCTGTGCTTTTGCCTTAAGCTGCTCGGCCGAACGCTTACTGCCTTCCGACTCCTTGGTCGAAGATGCCGGAACCTCGACATCCGCTTGCATGGTCGCAGTTGCGGCGTCGCTCTCAAACAAAGCTGTGTCGGTAGCCATGAGTGCCCCCTCCTCGAGAGCAGGAGCTGCTACTTTAAGCGCCATGGTGGCAGCAGTGTCGGCGCTGACGCGCGCGGAGGAGCGAGAAGCAAGCCGGCTTGCAAGCCGCGTGGAGCGCTCTTTTGTTTCCTCGTCGGCGCTCTCCTCGCCAAGCGTTGCGAGTATCGAGCCGTGTGCCAAGAGTGCCGACTCAAGCTCGGCCTCGACTTCAACCGCAACGTCATACTGCTCACCTTCCTCAAGTTCGGCGGTGATTTCCTCGACTCTCAAGAGGTGCGAATCGAGGCTTGTTTCTATCTGTTCGCTCGAGCTCATAGTGAGCCTCCCTTCCGCTACAAGCTCTTCGGCCTCCTCGAGCCGCGTTTGCGCGACGTTTGCATGAAAAGTTGCTTTGGCCTCCGCCCCGACGGCAAGCACCTGCCGCACAGGCTCGTTAACTCCTACTTTTACGGTATACAAAAAGTCGCCGGGAAGCGCCCCTTGTGCTGCGTAAGCGGTACCTCCGCCAAGCATGACAATAAGCAGTGCGGCCATCGCCGGCGCAAATCGTATTGAAAAGAAGTGGAAGTGCGAAACCACGTAGCTTGGTGTCGCGGCAGGCAGGCCAAAAATCTGGGCGCGCATAACAACCTTCTCGTGCACCGAGAGGCTTATCTTCTTCGCTTCGTTTTGTAGGTTGGTGAGCTTAGTCATGACAGTTTTGGTTCTTCTTCAAGCAGAGCGCGCAGTTTCTTTAACCCGCGATGTATCCGCACTGATACCGCATTCTCGCTTTCATCAACAATTTCCGCAATTTCTTTGGGGGAGAGACTCTCGACAAAGCGGAGCACTAGTACCTCGCGATAAAGGTCGGGAAGTTCTTGGAGTGCCGTGAGTGCCCGACTGCCTTCAAAACGCTCGATGGCACTCTCGAGCGTATTGCTTTCATCCTGTGGCATCAGCGTCTCGACATTCGTCTCCTCAGAGCCCTCTAGCATGGCTTCGAGCGAGTGCGGCTTTTTGCGACGGTACTCGTCGATGATGAGGTTGCGGAGCGTCCGGTACAGAAAGGGCCTGAATTCCTCCACCTTCTCCCCGCGCTCAATATACTGCCAGGTCTTCAAGAAGCACTCCTGGGTTAATTCAAGCGCGCGCTCCCGGTCGGAGAGCCGGAGCGAACAATGCCGAAAAAGCTCGTCGCTGTAGCGCTCGTAGGCGTCGGAGAAACGTTGCCGAAGGTCTGCCATAAATTAAGACGGATGAGGGGCCCTCCCCTTTCATCACCCACTAGTTTACCGTATCGCCCTTGCCACTGCCTCTACGACCCCCTTTTCAAACGGGGTTGGGATAACCTTCTCGACCGTTGGCCGCTTAACAAGCGCCGCAAGGTTTTTGGCGGCCCGTAGCTTCATCTCATCAGTGATTTTTTTGACTCCGTGGTCCAGGGCGCCGCGAAACACGCCCGGAAACACGAGCGAATTGTTCACTTGGTTAGGGTAATCACTGCGCCCGGTCGCTATTACTTTTGCACCAGCTTTTTTTGCCTCTTCAGGCGTGATTTCCGGAGTGGGGTTGGCGAGTGCAAATACAATCGGGTTCTTATTCATCCGTGTGATGTGCTCCCTTTTAATGAGCCCGGGGCCTGACACCCCGACAACCACATCGGCGCCACGCAGCGCATCGGCGAGGTCGCCCGAAACGCCACGCGGATTTGTGAGGTCGGCAAGCATCTCTTTATGCTCGTTCATGCTCCCACGCCCGCGCACGACAATGCCTTTGCTGTCTACCAATATGACATCTTTAATACCGGCGAGGAGAAAGAGCTTTGCCACGGCAGTGCCGGCCGCACCTGCGCCTATCATAACGACCCGCAGCGCCTCAAATTTTTTCTTCACGACTTTAGCGGCGTTGATAAGTGCTGCCAAAACGACTATCGCGGTGCCGTGCTGGTCGTCGTGCATAACCGGGATGTTGAGCCGCGCCTTTATTTTTTCTTCGATTTCAAAACACTTCGGCGCCGCGAAGTCCTCGAGGTTAATGCCGCCGAAGGCGGGCGCTATGCGCACGACCGTCTCCACGATTTCGTCCACGTCCTGCGTGTCGAGCACAATAGGAAAGGCGTCTACGTTGGCAAAAGCCTTAAAGAGCGCCGCCTTGCCTTCCATCACCGGTAGTGCGCCGAGCGGGCCGATGTTGCCGAGGCCTAAGACTGCCGAACCGTCGGAGATTACCGCGACTGTGCGGCCTTTAATCGTGTAGTCCTTCGCTTCGTCTTTATGCTTAGCAACGTAAGAAGAGACAAAGCCTACGCCAGGGGTATAGACGAGCGAGAGGTCATCCTTGGTCTTAATAGGTTTTGAAAGACCGGTAAAAATCTTGCCTTTGTACTTTTTGTGTAAGGCGAGAGCCTCTTTCGCAATATCTTTTTTGGCCATGGGAGTAGTGTATCAAAAAAGAGAATAGGCCGCCGCGACAGCATCGCGGCGGCCTATATTCACCTCGGCCTGTGTTTGACCTTCGCGGCTTGGTCAATCCCCAAGATTCGCAGTGCCACTTGGCGTAATATGTTCGCCATAAACCAGTTGCGGCGTGACTGCTGGAAGAAAAAAGGATGGTCGGGTTGCCACACCGTCGCGTGCGAGTATTTGAGCGAAATGCGCGCTCCAGGGAAAACTCGCTGCGCGATATACAACCCGCCTCTTGAGTGAAGACTTTCAATTACCAGAAGCACCTCGAGAGGCTGGATGCCTCGCTGTTTGAGCGCGGCCGCGACAGCACGTAACTCAGTGACAGTGTTTTGGATGGGCCCGCCGGAGATAATACGTTCTTCTGGCAGGCCGAGAGTCTGGAGTAGCTGCATTTTCTCCCGCTCCTCCGCTATTTCGGAACCGGGGAAACAATGGCTGGGATTTCCAAAAGCAACCACTGCGCTGGGAAATTGAGTTGCCCAGCCGTAAGCTGCATGTATTCCCTGCGTAGTACCAAAAGCGAGAGCGTTTGGCAGCATGGCATAACTGAGAGGAACAATTACGTCCGGCTGTATGGGTTTCCGTTCAGAAACCCTCCAGAGTCTTTCTGCTAACTTAGACATTGCAGGTTTCTGCTCCATAGTGGACAATCGCCAAATAAGAAATATTATAAAAGTGTGATCCTGTCAAGTAATATTTCGGAAGTATTCCGCCTCACTGACACGCAAAAAAGTGCCCTCAATCGGCTTGGGGTCAGCACGGTGCGTGATCTACTCTTCCACTTCCCCTTCCGCTACGACGTAGGTGGTGAAGGCACCACTATTGCCGGGCTCGTGCCCGGCCAGGAAGTGACACTCGTCGGTACGATTGAGAAACTGGAGACAAAAAAGAGCTGGAAGCGCAGGATACCCGTGTCGGAAGGCGTGCTTAAAGACGAGACCGGCAAAATAAAAGTACGGTGGTTTAACCAACCCTACATCGCCAAGATGTACCAAAGCGGGACACTGGTTAAAGCGGTGGGCAAGGTCACCGGCTCGCCCGGCAAAGAATACTTGGCAAACCCTGAACTGGAGAGAATTTCGGCAACGGATGTGGGTTTGTTTAGACCGGAGGAGAAGCATGTGGAAAAAAAGTCTGGCCTGCCGGGGGCAGGAGACCCGAGGACTTTTTTGGAACATTCTTCTCCGGAGGGATTTTTCGCCATCTACCCCGAAAGCCGCGGCACGACGTCGCTCTGGGTGCGCCACGCGCTCGAAAAAATATTTTCAAGCGGGTTGCTGCAGACTATAGAAGATCCGATCCCGCCAGAGATCCTGAAACGCTACAACCTCCCTACGCTCAAAACCGCGCTGGTGTGGATTCATACTCCGCAAAGCCTCAAAGACGCCGAGGCGGCGCGTAAGCGCTTCGCTTTCGAAGAAGTTTTCTTTATCCAGCTCGAGCGGGGGCGCGAACGAGCGCGGCAGCTGAAGGAAAAAAGTTTTGTGCTCAAAACATCTGAGGAGGAGATAGCTGCGTTTACGAGCGCGTTCCCCTTTAAAGAAACCGCGGCGCAAAAACGTGCCATCAAGGCACTACTGGATGATATGGCATCCGGCCACCCTATGTCGCGATTGCTTGAAGGCGACGTTGGTAGCGGCAAAACCGCGGTCGCAGCGACCGCCACCTACGCCACGGTGAACACCCGGCCCGAAGGTCAGAGTTTTGGCACGCTTCAAGTGGCCTACATGGCGCCGACCGAAATTTTGGCCAAACAGCACTTTGAGTCTTTTATCAAATATTTCGAAAAATTCCCCATTAATATCGGCCTCATTACGGGCTCGGGGTGCTACAAGTTCCCTTCCAAAGTGCGGCGCGACCAACCCACCACCATTTCGCGCGCGCAGCTTTTAAAATGGGTGGCAAACGGTGAGATCCCGGTTGTGATAGGCACGCATGCGCTCATACAAAAAAGCGTGCAGTTTAAACACCTGGCACTGGTCATAATCGACGAGCAGCATCGCTTCGGGACCAGCCAGCGAAGAGCACTTGCCAAAAAAACTTTTAAAATTAACCGCGACGAGTCGCGGTTGCGCCTCCCACACCTGCTTTCTATGACTGCAACCCCAATTCCGCGCACGCTCGCTTTAACTATTTATGGCGACCTCGACTTAACACTCCTCGACGAAATGCCGCCCGGGAGAAAGCCCATCATCACCGAACTTGTTGAACCGGGTGAGCGTGAGCGCGCGTACAAAAAAATGCGGGAGGAGCTCGAAGCTGGGCGGCAGGCCTATGTTATCTGCCCGCGCATTGACGAACCCGACCCAGAAAAAGCATTTGCGCTCCAGGCAAAGTCGGTTAAAGCCGAGGCCAAGCGGCTCAAAAAAAATATTTTTCCTGAGTACTCAATAGATATTCTCCACTCAAAGATGAAGACCGGAGACAAAGATAAGACGATGGGGAGGTTTGCTAATCACGAAACAGATATACTAGTCGCGACATCGGTAGTGGAAGTGGGTGTCAATGTGCCCAACGCCACGATGATTTTTATCGAGGGCGCGGAGCGCTTTGGCCTCTCCCAACTCCATCAGCTGCGCGGTCGCGTCGTGCGCTCAAATCATCAGGCCTACTGCTTTGTGTGCCCAGAAACGCGGGGCGAGAAAACAATGGCGCGGCTTAAAGCCTTGACCCGCGCAAAAAATGGCTTTGAGCTCGCCGAGATGGACCTCATGCAGCGCGGGCCAGGAGAACTCTCCGGCCGGTCGCAGTGGGGCATCTCCGACATCGGCATGGAGGCGCTTAAAAACTTGAAACTGGTTGAAGCCGCGCGTACCGAAGCCTTAGAGCTTGTACAAAAAGATACTGACTTGCAGAAACACCCTGCGCTTGCCGAGGCTCTTGCGCATCGCGCACAAACCTTCCATTTTGAGTAGAAACGAAAAAGGGCGGTTTCCCGCCACCCTAGTTCTGCTGTAAGCCCTTCTTTGTTTAGGCCCCTCAGCCCTGTCTTTCTACTATCTACCTCCCCCGCTCAAGGAGCAAGGAGGGTTATACACAGATCTTCCAGTGGGCGCGGCAGGACTCGAACCTGCAGCCGGTCGAGTATAAGTCGACTGCTCTACCATTGAGCTACGCGCCCGTTGTCCTCAACTCTACCTGAAATAAGGGGCTCCTGCTATCCACCGCCGCCCATGCCTTGTCCTGCCACAGGGCTTTTGCTAGACTCATATTCAATGGCTAAAGCCACGTCGCTGGAACTTCTTACTTTTAACCTAAAACTGCTCGGAAAGCAGACACAAAAAAAGATTCTCATCAGCTCCGGCGAACTGCACGATAAAAAGCGGCTCCTCCCAGCAATACGCAGGATTGCCAAACTCAACGTTGACCTCTACACGACGCCCGGCACACATCGTTTTCTTAACAAACAAAAACTCAAGAGCACCGTCGTGCACAAAATTACCGACGGTCGGGCACCGAATATCCTTACCTTTCTTAAAGGCAATCGATTCGACCTCGTCATCAACATCTTTACAGGAGATGAAACTTACGACGAAGAGTCTGACGCCAAGCTCATACGCAAGCTTGCCGTTGAAAACAGCATTCCCCTTATTACCGATTGTGACGTCGCGATAGCCACGCTAGAACAGGCGGCGATTGACGCCGAACGGGGTACCTACCGCTACAAGCTGGCGGACGACTCGGAACCGTGGAACCTTCATCTGCGATTTCTGCAGTTTGCGGAAAAATTCGGCGGGTTTGCAAACAATCACGCTCATCTAGACAAGGCATACCTTATTTCCATGAAAAATCTGCAGCTCGGCATGGTCGACATGCAGAAGAAGTGGGAGTTATATAAACACTTGCAGGAAAATTATACGCACGACGACCTGGTTGAGCGCATCAGCCGTGGTATCGAAGTCCTGATCGACCAGGGAGCGACCTACTGCCGCTCCATGGTTGATGCAAGCAGTACCGTCAGGCTCCTGCCTATCCACGCTGCGCTCGAGGTAAAAGAGAAATATAAAGATTTCATCACCTTCGAGATCGGTGTGCAGCCCCTGCAGGGAGTTCTCGACAAACATTCTTACGAGTACTACGAAGAGGCGTGCAAGCTTGCCGACTACTGCGGAGGCCTTCCCTCCCGAGACCGGCCTCACCCAGAAAAGCACTTGGACGTTATTCTTTCACTCGCACGCAAGCTCGACAAGCCGATAGATATTCATGTTGACCAAGAGAACAACCCGCTTGAAAATGAAACTGAGCTGCTTGCCGACAAAGTTATAGAGTACGGCATGCAAGGCCGCGTGTATGGGATTCATGCGATCTCCCTGTCAGCTAAAGATGAGCACGAGCAGGATCGCATTATCGAAAAAATACTGAAAGCCGACATGGGCATTATTATCTGCCCTTCGGCGGCGCTCTCCATGAAGCAGCTTTCGATGGCCGCTCCTTTGCATAACTCAATCGCTCCGTTTGTAAAGCTGCGTGAGGCGGGTGTGCGCTGCTACTTTGGCGTAGATAACATACAAGACCTTTTTATGCCCCTCGTAGATGGCGATATCTGGACCGAATGTCGCCTCCTTATGGAGGCGTGCCGGTATTACGATATTGAAAAAGTGGCTAAGTGGGCGTGCGAAAAACCGCCTGCGGTAGGCTCTGCAAAAACAAAACGCCCTTCAAAAAGAAGAGTGGCCGCGCGGTAACGCGGCACACTGAGTTTCGAGGCGAGGTGATCACTCGGGCGGCCAGGGCTTGCCCAACTCTCCCGCCAGTGCCAGCATGGCTTTGCTGTCTCCATCTAGATGTCTGACGCTTTCATGGACAAACGGCTCTTTCTTCGCCGGCGGACTAGTGGGAGTAGTCTGTGAGGACACTTCCCCTACCTCATGCGTAGCGGCTCGACTGTCAGGATCAAGTCTGGGTCCAGGACGAGTCATCTAAGTGCCTCCTAGCTGTTGAGTTGCTGCTTTACTTGTCGATACGCGTCGCGGAAGTTCATCCCCTTCCGCACGAGTTCGTACACTCGGGCAGTGACAAACAGGTCCTTTGTCATCGCCCGTTTTAATGCATCTTCGTGGATAGTAAGGTGCTTTACTATTTCAATCAAGAGGGCAAGTGTGCTCTCACATAGTTGCACCCCCTCTACAAAAGGTTTTTTAGTAAGTTGCAAGTCGCGGTGATAGCCGCTGCCGGAAGAGCCTATAATGTCCCTCACCTGTCTCTCGTAGGCCCTAAACACTTTGGCATTGCCGCGCATGATCTCAAGCACGTCATAGTTGCGCTTCTGCGGCATGATGGAAGAGCCGGTAGTAAACGACGTCGGGAGAGAAAAAAACCCAAACTCCTGCATGGTGAAGTACATGAGGTCAGTGGCAAACTTTTCCGCGACAAACATAATGTTGCCGAGCGCCAGCAACGTAAGATACTCAAAGTAGCCGCGTGACAGCCCGCAGTACATTGGGTTCTCCTGCGTTTTAGCAAAATCGAGCGTGCGGGTGGTGTATGCCCTATCTAGTGGAAAATTAGAAATGCCAAAGCCCGAAGCAGAGCCGAGCGGGTTCTGGTCAATGACTTTCTTGGTTGCCTGCAGAATGATGCGGGCGTCTTTAAGCGCGTCAATGAATGACCCGAGCCAGCGCTTAACGCTCGTTGGCATCGCCTTTTGCTGATGGGTATAGCCCGGCATGGATGCTTTGGCACGTGCCGCCTTCTTTTGAAGAGCGGCGATAAGTCGGCTGGTCTCAGTATCTATTTCCTCCAGCTTTTCTCTCATAAACAACCGGAGCATAACGAGAGACTGGTCATTGCGGCTTCTGCCGGTATGAATTTTTTTTCCTACTTCGCCGTAGTGCTTGGTGAGGTGCTGCTCTATCGCGGTGTGTGAGTCTTCTTGAGACTGCGCGATAGGAAAGGCCCCCTGCTTTGAGAGAGTCTCGATTTTGTGCAAGCCTTTCTCGAGTGTGCGGAGTTCTTTACTGCTCAATACCCCCATACGGCGGAGCATACCTGCGTGTGCGAGGCTTGCACGCACGTCATATGGCACAAGAGTCTGGTCAATAAGGTAATCGTCACCCACGGTATAAGCTTCGACAAGTGGGTGCAGGGGTTCAGAACCGGACTGCCAAAGCTTGGCGGACTTCGACTTTGGAAAGCGTTTTTTGGGGCTCATAAGAAGTCTAATTTGTAACACTCAACAATGGTCCTGACAAGAGATGGGCGCGTGATACGATGACCGAATGTACAAAAATGTCATCCGTCCCGCACTCTTTACACTCTCAAAGGCAGACGCGGAGCGGGCTCACCGCTACGGCCTCACGATGCTCAAGGTAATGGGCACGACCCCACTGCAGCAGCTCATCTCGTACACTACAAAAGTACATAATCCTCGAGAAGTTTTTGGCATACACTTTCCTAACCCGGTAGGTCTCGCAGCAGGATTCGACAAGCACGCGGAGGCAATCCCTGGCCTTGCCGCACTCGGCTTCGGGTTTATAGAAGTGGGTACGGTCACGCCTCTCCCTCAACCGGGAAACCCCCGACCGAGAATGTTCCGACTCCATGAAGACGAGGCCATTATCAACCGAATGGGGTTCAACAATCACGGCGCAGTAACAATGGCAGCGCAACTCGCCAAGCAAAGAAAGCTCGGCATTCCGATCGGGATTAATATTGGAAAAGGAAAACAGACTCCGCTTGAGGACGCGGCGTCCGACTATAAAAAAGCAATTGAGACCCTGTATGAGGGTGCCGATTACTTGACCATTAACACCAGCTCGCCCAACACGCCCGACTTGCGGCGTCTGCAGGAAAAAAACAAACTTGAGGCTCTTCTTAAAGATGTGCAGGCCACTATCCATGAGTGCGCCAACGGCAAAAAGCCGAAGCCGTTTCTCCTTAAAATCGCGCCCGACCTCACCCCTGCCGAAGTCGACGATATTTTAGAGGTGTCCGAAAACCGTATCCAAGGACTTATCGTCCACAATACCAGTATCGCGCGGCCGCAGGACCTCCGCTCGCGACATCAGAACGAAACTGGGGGGCTGAGCGGTAGACCTCTCACCGACAGCGCAAGAAACCTCGTTGCTTATGTCCACCAAAAATTACCGCGTATGCCTCTTATCGGCGTAGGAGGAATTTTTACTTCCGAAGATGCAGAACGGATGTTCGAGGCTGGTGCATCTCTCATCCAGCTTTACACCGGTTTTATTTACGAAGGACCGGCCCTTCCCTCCCGCATCAACCGCGCGCTTCTCTAGAGATTACACTATAGGCTGATGCTCAATATCCTCTTTCTTCTTCGGCTGGATGCCGTGGGCGACCAAAATCTGCTCAAACTCCTCGCGCTCAATAGTTTCAACTTCAATCAAACGCTTGGCAATGGCGTTGAGAACCTTGCGGTGCTCGCGGATTATACTCTCAGCCTTTTTATACCCTTCGTCGATAATCCGCTTTACTTCGGCGTCAACCTCGGCAGCAACCCGCTCGGAGAGCTCACCCCCTTCTACCCCGCCGCCAAAGAGGGTGCGGCCGCCGTCGCCCTCAAGCGCTACGGTTCCAAGTTTTTCTGACATACCCCAGCGGGTTACCATGTTGCGCGCAAGCGCAGTTAAAACCTGCAGATCGTTGCTGGGCCCGGTCGTGACATCGTTAAATATCGTCTTTTCCGCCACGTAGCCGCCCAAAGACATCGCAATGTCGTCTAAAAACTCGCGCTTGCTTTGCATCCGCTTATCTTCAAACGGGAGCTTCAGCGTGTAGCCGGCGGCGCGGCCGCGGGAAATTATCGAAATCTTGTGCACTGGGTCGGCGTACGGCAACACGCTTGCCACCAGTGCATGACCAGCCTCGTGGTAGGCAGTAATCTCCTTTTCTCTTTTATTGAGCACGTGACTCTTGCGCTCGGGTCCGAGCATCACCTTTTCTATCGAGCGTACCAGGTCGTACTGCGCGACCGTACGGCGGTTTTCGCGTGCGGCCAAAATGGCGCCCTCGTTCATGAGGCTGTAGAGGTCGGCACCGGAAAAGCCCGGCGTGCGTTCAGCAATGACCTCAAGATTTACATCTTCTGCAAGCGGCTTTTTACGCGCGTGGATCTTCAAAATCTCAAGGCGGTCGCCACGGTCCGGGAGCTCGATAACGACCCGGCGGTCAAAACGGCCGGGGCGCAGGAGCGCTGGGTCCAAGACGTCGGGCCGGTTGGTTGCCGCCATGACAATCACCTTTTCATTAGGCTCAAAACCGTCCATTTCGACCAAAATCTGGTTGAGGGTTTGCTCGCGCTCGTCGTTGCCGCCGCCTACCCCCGTGCCGCGCACGCGGCCCACGGCATCAATCTCGTCGACAAAGATAATCGCGGGCGCTGCTTTTTTGGCGGTTAAAAACAGGTCGCGCACCCGCGAGGCACCAACACCCACAAACATCTCAACAAACTCGGAGCCCGAGATCGAGAAAAATGGCACGCCGGCCTCCCCCGCGACCGCGCGGGCAAGCAGGGTCTTGCCAGTGCCGGGTGCGCCCATCAACAGCAGGCCTTTCGGAATGCGCGCGCCGATTTCCAAAAACTTCTTCGGGTTTTTCAAAAAGTCGACAATTTCATGCAGCTCCTCTTTAGCCTCTTTGGCGCCTGCAACATCTTTAAAGGTCACGCGCTGGGTTTGGTCGCCCGGGTCGATGACGCGAGGCTTGCTCTGCCCGAAGGAAAACGCCTGCATGCCGGCACCGCGCACCTGCCTAGAGAGGTACCAGACAAAAAAGATAAGGAGGAGGATGGGGAGCAAAAAGGGTGCCAGGGCAACGAGCCAGAACTGCAAGCCCCCTTCCCGCTCGACACTTATAGAAACTCCTGCCAGCGCCTCGGTCGAAACACCGTAAGCAACGAGCGTCTGGGTGAGCGCGGCATCGACCTCTTTTTTAGAGATCTTTTTTGTCTCGTCGGCGTAGACGATCTCGAGCTCTTCGCCTTTGATTATTATCGAGGTAACGGTACCCCGCTCGACGTCTGCCGCAAGTTCAGAAATCGGGATGTGCACCGGCTCCCCTTCCACCCCGCCCGCGAAGTAAGAGTAGGCGCCTGCCAGAAGCAGGAGAAGGAGCACGCTGGTCGCCAAGTTTATCCAAAACGAGTCTCCGCGCGGCATCTTAGGCAAGGGCGGCACAGGCGGTATGCCGCGGCGAGGCTTCCTGCCGCCAGGCCCGGTAGGCTGTTTAGAGTCTGCCATGTGGTGCAGAGTATAGCATTTTGGTGTGTACAGAGCAAAAAAATTCTGTCGTGCTATCCTAACCGCATGAACCTGGTTGAGCATAAAAAAGCACGATTCGACTACGAAATCCTCGAGGAGTACGAGGCCGGCTTAGAGCTGCTTGGACTCGAAGTAAAGAGTGTGCGCGCGGGCCAAGCCAAACTCGAGGGCGCACATATAGTAGTGCGCGGCGGCGAGGCGTACATCGTGGGGATGGTGATCTCCCCCTACCAACCGGCAAACACACCGAAAGAGTACGACCCGAACCGCAGCCGCAAATTGCTCCTGACCAAGAAAGAAATAGGCCAGCTAGCGACGTTTGAGGGGCAGAAAGGCTTGACAGTGGTGCCAATTTCAGTGTATAGTAAAAATGGTAAATTGAAGTTGCGCCTGGGAGTAGCCCGCGGCAAGAAAAAATATGACAAGCGTGCCGTCATAAAGAAGCGTGACACCGAGCGCGACATCCGCCGCACCTTGAAAAATCAAAATTAATGGGGATGCCAGGCCTAGACAATGGAATTACCTTTTGCCTGTGCGAAGTGAGAGACCAGACCTCTCTAACAAGCTGGAAACCACAACTGGCAAAACAGTTGCATCGCCGTACTTTACGGCGAACGATCTAGTGTTCGCCACTGCGCGAGCCTAAGTCGCATCCGCTCTTCCCCGCCCGTGGGTTGAGGCCGGGTGTTATAAATCGGGCTCTGCTACTTGGAGCTGATTCAACCACGTAGCGAAACTTGCAATCTGCCGCTCAAAGCAATTTCGGACGCTTCCGATGCGCGAGCGAAAGAACCCTAAAGCGCCCTACACTTCGTAGACTCAAGCTTAAGCCCTTCATTGCACGGCGGTTCAACTCCGCCCATCTCCACCAAAAAACAACAAACACCGCCCTGTGGGCGGTGTTTGTTTATATCTAAAATCTGCTAGGCTAAAGTCATGAAGAACATATCCCGCGTTTTCGGATTGTCCGCTTTATTATTCCTCACTGTCCTGGTCCACAGCGCCTCCGCCTCCACTACCAACCTCTCCTCTGATCCTGCATATGCAGAAGGTCCGTTCCTGTTTTGGTGTGAGCCGTATGTGCGCAGTTTTAAAGAAGGTAAACACTACCAGCCCGCTAACGGTCCGTGTAAATATTCCATACCTAATACTCTCAGCGGAAATAAACGGGTTGCATTGTACAAAGGTACGGTGGGAAGCTCTACCTTGGTGACTGGGGATGCGGTGGTGTTTAGCCCTACCCTGGTGCGGCAGAACTTTGTCTCCTTTGCGAGTATGGTACAGGAGCAGTCGCTGTTTGCCGTGGTGTTTGACTCTGCACTCAACGAGGGAGGGACTGCTTTTGACACCTACCTGCGTACGGGGGGTACGCCGCCCGTGGGGGCGGTGGAAGACCAGAACTACTACACGCTCCCGTGGGTGTGGGGGGCGAAGCCGGTGGAGGAGTTTGAGCCGGTGCTGGTGGTGCCCGGCATCTTAGGCTCGTGGGAAAAGGATGGTGAATGGATACTCGACCCTATCACCCACATCTATGACAACTTAGTAGACACATTGCTTGCCAATGGATATGTGGAGGGAGAGACCCTATTTAAATTTCCTTACGATTGGCATCAATCAAACGTAACTACGGCAAAACTATTGGTGGCCAAAATTGGCGAGATAAAAGACATTTGTGACTGCCTATATGTCGACTTGGTTACCCACTCAATGGGTGGGCTTGCGGCAAGCCAGTATGTTGCAAGTGACACGTACGGGGACGATGTTGATCAGATTCTTTATTTAGGGACTCCGTTGGCTGGAGCGCCCTTGGCGTATAAAACGTGGGAGAGCGGAGAGGTAGATTTTGGTGACCCTCGTATAAATCTTTTCATGCAACGCATATTTGAAAGAGAGGCTCGTGATGCCGGTTTTAATACCGTACTTGACTATATACATGGGCTTGTCCCTTCCGTGCAGGAATTACTGCCCATATACACCTACTTGGGTACTCCCCCCACCACCTTGCCCTACCCTGCCGGGCACCCTCAGAATACGTTCCTATATGACCTACTTGTAGACTTTGGAGACGTATTTAACGGGGCCCGTCTTCACGCAATCGTCGGCAATACTGGCGAGGCAAGCACTACGAGCGCTTTTATAGTTCAACCCTCAACTCAGCTACCTAAGTGGGAGCACGGCGAGCCGGTAACGACGCAGTTTGAGCGCGGAGACGGCACGGTACCCGAGTATAGTGCAATCTTTATGTTCCCTGCGGAAAAGGAGTTTTTAGACACTAACCACAAACAACTCGCGTCGACAAGTGCACCATATGTGTTTGAAGTATTGAATCATAGGCAAGCGGAAGTTATTGTTGGAAATTTGTACAACGAATTTCACGCCGACTATAAAATAATTCTCAAGAAAATAGCTCCTTCATCTGGGGATTTTAGATTATTTGTTGAGACAGCTAGAGATTTTATCTTGCAACAAAATCTACTAATACAAAAAGTTCTAATTATAGCCCTATATTCCCCTATCGACGTAGAAATCACTGCGCCAGACGGCAAGCGTATTGGCAAGGACATCTCGACTGGCGCGATACTAAACGAAATACCAGATGCCTTGTATTCCGGCCCGGACGCCGAGCATGAGTACGTGATTATCCTTGACCCCCTACCAGGCGAGTATAAGGTAAAGACAGTTGGAACTGGGAGCGGCAGCTATACTATTGCCACTGGATATGGAGACTCAGCAACCACCAGCGAATCATTGGTGAGCGGTACTACAACCGTAGACCAAATTATAGAGAATACGCTTACAGTCGCCTCAACCTCAACGACAGTAGTAATTGAAGAAGATACTCCTCCCCCGTCCCCTCCAGCGGAAGAAGTTACTCCCAAGACATGTGTTGAGGATATGCAGCTCGCTTATACAAACGGCTGGATTAAGAAAAAGAAGGTTTATAATGCACTGATAGCAGACTGCAAACGTTTGGGGGTGCTATTTACTGTGCGAGATAAGGCAAAAAGTGATTTTATACAGAAAGGAGTAACCACGGCGATTAAGCTCACACTAAACCACATGGACAAGTTTGCTAAAGACAAAGGTAACACCAAAGAAGCGGTAGAATTAATAACTAAGAACACAACATGGTTCAGGGAACACGAGTTGGATTAATTATTTGGGCAATAGTTTGGAGGTTTTTGGTTTTTGTTTCTATCGTCATAATTTCTCTTTTCTTACAAGACCCATTCTACTCCTTCCTAATCAATACTCTCCATTACCAGGAACCTGCTGGCTTTTTTGGTTTTTCCCCGTATTTTTTTGGACTCGGATGGGTGCTTTCCTGGATGTTTTGGAGCACAATTGTCTACGGAACAATAGGAAGTAAGTTTGATTATTTGTTTGTTCTTTTTGTTTTTGCTTTTTCGCTTTTAAACTTCTTTTTTACGGAGAATGTAAATACTACTACTTACCTCGGCCTTGTTGGTGTCGCACTCCTCGGCAATGCGCTCGGCTACATACTCAAGGTGGGCAAAGAGCGGTGGCTAGGCCGCTAAGGGGCAAAACGGCTCAAATAGCGCTATTTGAGCCGTTTCTATATAAGCTCGTACCAGGCCCCGCGGCCCCTACCGAGCTGTTTTAACTGCCCTTTATTGACCAGCTCCTTAAGATAGCGACTTGCCGTAACGTCCGACACTTGGAGTAGCAACTTAACGTCGCGGTTTCGGATGACTCGTTTTTGAGCCGCATATTCCATAATTTTATCCAGCCGCTCTCGCTTCCGCGTCCGCACAACCTTGCGCATACGCTCCCCGACCGCCGTGCGGGACCTAGTAACGACACGGGGTGCTTGTTCCGCCTCTGGCGGTGTAGCCACTTGCTCAGGAGCAGGTTCTTCCGGCTCCGACACAGGCGTTTGGGCTTCCGCAGGCTCTGGAGCTGCAGGAGCCGGCTCTGCAGGTACCTCAGCAGGTGCAGGTTCAGGCGCAGGAGCCTGATTTTCTACCACTTCCCCTTCGTCTGCCATATTAGGATTAGTGTAGCAAAAATTATGGACAAATATAAAAGACTGCCTTATCCATCGCACCGTAGGAAACGAAGCTAGAACAACATTATCTACCCCACACCCATCTATATACTGAGACAAACGCTGACACCACTGCAATCCAAATAGCAAAGATGATTACAAATCTCACTATCCAAAATGGTAGATAGGGCTCAAGATAGATAATAAAATTTAGCATTGCGTGTGGGTCTGGGGGTCCAAAACTTGGATTCAAAATACCAACTTCACAGCCCTGCGAGATAGCTAAACCGCCGTCCAACGAATATTCTTCCCAAGAGGGTGCTATAAAATATGCAGTCTCACCGCTCTCCATAAAATATGTTGGGTGTCCAGGATTCTCTGAATAACCTCCCGTCTCATCCGTAGTTTCCTTCAATGTGTTTAAATACTTTCGTGGATCACCCTTATAAAAATTTAGATATAATCTCGTTGTACCAGTGATAATACAATCTGGATCGTCATAGTCGTTGTAGATTATTGAAACTTTATACCAATCAAAAACTAGGGGGACTTCGAGCACTTCGGATACCAAATCTTTTAAGCTTGGCTCCCTAGGGAAAAGTTCGGGAATGTTTATGTTTGCTAATTGATACTTACTCCCATCTAATATCTCAATCTTTTCAAATGGATAGACATACCAAGTAGTAAGAATTGGAAATATAAAAGCTATCGAAAACTTACAAGTTACCCAGATTATCTTTTTCATTGTAAGAAGGAGCAGGCGTCTCATCCCTCCGCCCTATGGAGCTTAGTACGACATAGCCCTTCTTGGCAATGCGATTAGCTACATCCTCAAACTCGCCCGGCAGAAGTGGGTTGGGAGGTAACAAAAAAGGAGCTCCGGGCGGGCTCCTCAGTTACTTTGATTCAGGCCACGCATGGCTCGTATGCCGGAGCATCCGGTAGGCGCGCTGCCAAAGCTCATGCACTTGGGCAGGGGTAGAGTCCATTCGTTCCGCTAGCTTGGTAAGCGTGAGCGGCGCTT
>Ga0209542_10003082_pt1 | contig 36209 bp, 29 predicted proteins | sample RifCSPhighO2_01_FD_184028 | JGI IMG/M metagenome (GOLD analysis project Ga0209542, IMG submission 184028) | Soil microbial communities from Rifle, Colorado - Rifle CSP2_plank highO2_0.1 (SPAdes) (version 2) | ecosystem: Environmental > Terrestrial > Deep subsurface > Rock core/Sediment ...
AATTAATTATCTTGGCATCTGGCCCTCAACTGATGACATTAACTTGGTTAAAACAATCCGCACTACCAGTCAAAAGCCAACTCCAACCCCAACTCCTAGCAAAACACCTACCCCAACCGCCACCCCATCACGTACTCCTACACCGATTCCGTCTGACACCCCGGTTCCAACTGTAACTCCGACGCCTGTAATTGCCCCGGAGCTTTCAATTGATGAAGAATATGCTTCACCGGATACTCTTGCACTTATTTGGTCACAAGTGGCTGGAACCGATTCTTACTGGTTTCAGATAACCAACGGTTCAAACAATCAGGACAGCCTAAACGGTAATTATCTCTGCACTTTGGGAATTGTTCCGGATGGTAATACCTGCTTTGCTACGGAAAATGTTATTGCCGTCCCTAACCCCCCGGGAACCAACGGTTGGACCTTTGGCAATTGGGTTCTTGTCAATAACCTCAAATGCAATACAAACTATTATGCTCATGTTAAAGCGGCTGATTCTCTGACTGAAAACAGTTCACCCTGGTCTCAAAGTACAAAGGTAACCACACAACCCTGCCCGACAAATACCCCTTTTCCGACTGATACGCCACTGCCGACACCTTCATCAACTCCCTTTCCGACATTTACGCCGACTCATACAATAACCCCGACGGTTACTCAGTTGCCGACATGGACTCCGACTCCAAGCCACATTCCGACACCTTTGCCCTCTTATACTCCGTTGCCGACAAAAACTCCCCCGCCGACATTAACCCGGCCGCCAAGCCCGACATCTACTCCGAGCCCGACATCTACTCTTGTTCCCTCACCGACAAAAATTCCGACAGCAACCCCGCAACTGCCGCTATATGCATCAATGAATATGAGGATTAATTCCCAGGGTGATAATGTCAACCAGGAAAAAGACAAAATAGTCTCAACAACCAGAAAAAATACATCAAATCTGTGGGTGGGCAATTTAAAACCGAATACAACCGGTATTGCCGGGTTGCGCTATAATAACGTCCGCATTCCCCAAAATTCAAAAATTGTTTCAGCTGTTTTATCGGTCTATTCCGCTTTGAACCAGAATAACCCGGTTTATTTGTCCCTTTATGCGGATAACACCGGAGACAGCCCGGCATTTACCAATTTTTATCCTCCCGGAGGAAGACCTGCGACAAGAAACATAGTCAGTCAGAATGAATTAAATATTTGGAAAGAAAAAACCTGGTATAACTTTAACGATTTAAGAAACATTGTACAGGAGATAGTTAACCGGCGAGATTGGCAACCCGGTAACAGTATCAGCATTATTATAAAAAATAATCGGACTGACAAAGGAGTCAAATATGTGGAAAGTTTCAGGGATAATCCCGAACATGCTCCTGTATTGACAATCACATATGATAATAGACCATCTGAGAAATTTACTCCTACCCCTGTTCCGATAAAAATTGTTCAGGAATCCTCTGTAACTGCTTCCATGACACCCTCAAATACACCAATAAGAGCATCAGCTTCAAATACTCCAATTCAATTAACACCGACCCCGCAAGAAATAGAATCTCAAAATCAAACCTCCGCACCGCCTGCCGGCAATGTTCTTCCCGGTGATACTAATAACGACGGCCGTGTAGACGGTTTTGATTATTCGGTTTGGCTGGTAAATAAAGATAAAAAAATTGAAAGCGGAAGTGCGGACGGTGACTTTAACGGTGATAAAATAGTGGATAATAGCGATCTGGAAATTTTAATGAATAATTTTGATTTTTAATGAAAAAGGGTAAACATATGAATAATAATTCCGATATCTACAAACAAAATCCCCTTTACAAACGAAACCTTCATCTGGAAGAGTTTTATCAAAACAAATCCGATGAACTGTTAAATCAGAAAATAATAAAAACCAATCTGGGAAAAAATATTAAAAAATATGTTCTTATTGCTTTTATTCTGATTTCTTTCCTGATACCCTCCCTTATGGTTTATATAACCTCAAAACAGCAGGATGCCCGGATCAGGGCTACAGCCAACAGGGCAAAACTATTTCTTTTTCCTAAAGATATCAATCTGAATAAAAAGGAAACGTTTGATATTAACCCAAAGCTGGTCGGAGGTAATGATAAAAAAATTGCTGCGATAATTTTCTCGCTTCAATTCGATAATTCTCAATTGGAACTCAATCAGATAGACTTGGAAAAAATAGGCAACGTTTTCGGTAACCGGAAAATAACCTCAACGGAAGAAGCCAACCGCGAGGGCAAAGTTAAATTTTTTCTCGGCGCCGGTGACTTGGCCAGCGCTCCTTCAGGCACCGTCGATTTGCCCAAAATAAGTTTTTCCGTAAAAAAAGAAACGGAAACAGACATCGACTTTATCAAAGGTGATACTCAAATAATCTTCACCAGTCAGGAATCAGCCGAAGTTGAATTTGATACTCCGGTCAGGATTAAATATCAAAAAAAAGTGGAAACCCCGCCTGAAGAAGAAATCCGTCCGTCCGAAGAAGAAAAAACTGAACAAAATCGGATCAGCCCGTCACTTGAACCGGAAAAGGCCGGACCGGCAAAGACGCGCGAAAATGAACCCGCCATTTCCCAAAATCCGGGAAATTAAAAATATTAACTGTTCTTTTTTTCGATTTCATGCCCCCCGAATTCCCTCCGTAAAGCTGCTACCACTTTTCCGGAAAATGTCGGCCGGCTCTTTGATTTAATTCTGGCCTCTACCGATTTCTCAATAACCGGTATCTCTATCCCCAATTCACTGGCGGCATTAGCCGTCCATTCTCCCGTTGATCCACCGCCGATAATCCCGGAGATATTTTCCAGTTTTCCGTCTTTTTCGAATGCCTTTTTCAATAATTCAACCAACCATCCTCTGACAACCGAACCTTTCTGCCAATTTGTCGCCACTTCCGTTAAATCCGGCTTATAGGGGCTCTTGTACAATAACTCAAAACCTTCACCCAAAGCCTGAAGCATGCCGTACTCCACTCCGTTATGAACCATTTTGACAAAATGTCCTGCCCCTGTTGACCCGAAGTAAGTTAGTCCCGCCCCGTTTGACAGCTTGTCCAAAAGGGGTTTAGCTTTATCAAAAATTTCTTTATCTCCGCCAACCATCAGGCATGCTCCGTTCCTGGCCCCTTCAAGTCCTCCGCTAGTACCTATATCTAAAAAACCGACTCCCGATTTTTTCAATTTTTGATATCTTTTGACACTGTCTTTATAGAAAGAATTACCTCCGTCTATAACAATATCATTCTTTTTAATTCCCGAAATTATAAGGTTATCAATAACCTCATCAACGGCTTTTCCGTGTTCAACCATTATCCAAATTACTCTGGGAAGTTCCAAAGACGTCAAAAATTCTTCATAACTGTATGCGGGAATAAGTTCTCCTGTCCCTTCAGCCTTTTCACCGTTTAAAAGAAGTTTTTTGTATACGCTTACAAATTCTTCCAGTTTCTCTATTGTCCTGTTATAAACAACCGCGTCAACACTGCATTCCAATAAATGAAGTATCATCTCTTTGCCCATTTTCCCCAGCCCGATAAATCCTATCTTCATATTTTCCTCCTTTCAACCTCCTTACCACTCCGGGAGTGGAATAGCTTTACACTTCGGGATTTTTAAAACATCCACTTTCTCCCGTCTCTTTCAATCATAGCATCAGCTTCAACAGGTCCCGTACTCCCCGCTTTATAATTCGGAAAAACCGGCAAAGTTTGCTTTTCCCAGCCGGAGATAACGGACGTAATAAATTCCCATGTAGCCGAAAACCCTTTGGCCGTTGCAAATAAAGTCTGGTCTGCCATCATCGAATCAATCAGTATTTTCTCATATGAATCTATTATTTCTTTTTTAAACGCCGTCGAATAAGAAAAGTCCATATTAACGGTAGACAGGTCATATGTAAATCCCGGTGATTTCGCAAAAAACCGGAAAGTTATTCCTTCCTTTGGTTGTATCCTTATGGATATAATATTGGCTGCCTGATTTCCGATCTGAAATTGTTTAAACAGCCGTGAATCCCTGTTCTTAAAAAAAATGTCAATCTTTGTAAAATCCTGATTGAGCCTTTTGCCTGTCCTTAAATAAAAAGGCACATCCTGCCATCTGGAATTATCAATATAAAGTTTCAGGGCAACAAATGTTTCGTTTAAAGAATCAGGTGAAACATTCTTTTCCTGTCGGTATCCGTCAATGCTTTTCCCGTTAATGATTCCTGCTCCGTACTGTCCCCTGACGGCATTTGATAAAACATCCTCTTCCGTCATGCATCTAATTTTATCCAAAACTTCCACTCTTTTATCCCGCGTATGTTGGGCTGTCATACTTAATGGTTCCTCCATGGCTGTATACGCCAGCATTGCCATTAAATGGTTTTGGACAACATCCTTCAATGCTCCCATACCCTCATAAAATTTGCCGCGGTTGCCGATCCCTGAGCTTTCAGACAGTGTAATTTGAACGTGGTCTATAAAATCTCTGTTCCAAATCGCTTCAACCGTATTGGCAAATCTGAACGCCAGAATATTTCTCACTGTTTCTTTAGCCAGATAATGGTCTATCCGGTATATCTGTCTCTCTTCAAAAGTCTTGGCCAACTGCTCTTCCAGGTTCTTAGCCTCATTAAGATCTTTCCCGAAAGGTTTTTCAATTAATACCCTTGTCCACTTGCGCGTGAACCCTTGCTTGTCCCCCGAAGCTTTCTCGCCCGCCGAAGCTTTAGCGGAGGTGGAAGCGAAGGGGGAGCCACAGCCTTCAGCCAGCTCTGTCTCTTCCAGATTTTTCAGTATTATTGAATAATTAGAAGGCGGCGTCGCCAGGTAAAAAAACCGGGTTATGCAAGAACCGGTTTCTTTATCAAAAGAAGAAAGCAATGGGATCAGATTGTCATAAGGGGATTTTTCCTCAAAATATCCCTGTTGGTAATAAAGGTTATTTTCTATTTGTTTCCAAATTTTTAAATCTTGACTTGAATCCTTAATCTTTAATCTTAAAACTTTTTCTACCGCCTCCTTCATCATCTGCCGGAATTGTTCTTTTGTAAAATTCCTCCGGGCAAATCCTACTATAAAAAATCTGTCAGGTAAATATCCCTGTTGGGTAAGATGAAACAAAGCCGGCATCAGTTTCCGTGAAGTCAAATCCCCGGTTGCCCCGAAAATTACCATTACAAAAGGAGAAACCTTTATCATAATCGTTCTTAATATAACATAAAACCTGCTGGATTTTACTTTTATTTATCTTCCGCTTAGGGAGTTCAGCTTAGAATGCCGGATTTGATATTTATATTTTATAATTCCCGGAACTTGAATATAATTATGCTTAAATGATGAAATTTCTGAAAATAATAACGCTGATTTTCACCTTCAGCCTTCTGACGCTTATCATTCCTCCTGCAACCGGTGCCTTCCAATATACACCCCTACCCTCGGACAATCTCATAAAAAACCCCTGGTTCCGCGGACCGGATTGCCGATTCTCAAGTTCCTACTGGCAAACTGATCAGGGTCAAGCTCCGTGGGGAGGCAGTGCCAAATTTCAGGATCCGACAGATATTAACTGCCTGGGTAATTGGACCGGCTTTGCGGCCCGTTTCGCTCGTAACGCCGCCCAGGAAGCGCCACAGGAGTTTTATCCCAATAAAAATGCGCTCTTATCACAAGTCGTCGGACCGGTTAATCCGGCAGATAAAATACTGCATTTTCATTTTCTGTTTGTTGCCCACAGATTCAATCAGCTGAAAGCCGAGATTTACAGCAGTAACAGCCCGCTCGGTCCCTGGACATCGGTGTGGACAGTAGTAAATGAACAGAATTGTTTAACTAAAGATTGTGCTAACGGACCGTTCAACCAATTTTGCATGGATACCCGTGAATGTTTATGGGATCTTGTAACCGATAAATACTTGGGCTCTTTAAATCCCTTAACTAAAACAATTTCCCAAGGTTATCCTTATTACAAAATTGAATTCTTGGCCAATTATCCCGAACCTGACGGCTCTGCTACGGGTGATGTGGGAGTAAAAATAGTCCGTGTATATTTCAAAGTTTCGGAAGATACCGGGAATATTACTCCTTCTTTGTCGCCGGCAATATCACCAACAAGTATCCCTACACTTCCCAAACCCTCAGTAACCGATCAAGCTGGCAGCCGAAAACCCGGTGACGCCAATAGTGACGGTAAAGTTGATGGATTGGATTATGTTGTCTGGCTTATTAACTATAATCTGCAGACAACAGGAGCAGGTCTTGGCGACTTCAACAATAGCGGCTACGTAGACGGCCTGGATTATGTGATATGGTTGAATAATTACGACTTTTAATCCCTTTCACCCGTTTATCTCTCTAACAATCTCTCCATTGACCAGTTTATCGGCATGAATTTTATTATTGAATAATAAATGTTTATAAAATCCCCGTACTTATTAAGGATTAATATTAAACCGAATGCAATAATAATCAATCCGCCTGCCAGGGAAAAAAATCTCAACACCGACCGCTTCTCCCGGTATATATCAAAAAATCTTGGAAAAAACAGGGAAGCCGCCAGAAACGGTATCATCACTCCTGAAGAATATACCAGAAGATAAGACATGCCTTTTACCGCTGATTGGCTGTTGGCTGATAACACCAGAATTGTTGCTAAAATCGGTCCGACACAGGGTATCCAGCAAAGGGCGCTGGTAATTCCGGCAATGCCTGATGATAAAAATCCCAGTTTTGTTAATCTCCGCTGTACCGCCCAGGCAAAATCAAACTCTAATGAAGGAATCCGGATTACGTGAAGTTGAACAAGGCCGAGAATTAGAAGAAAAAATCCTGATAATTTCAGAAGATACGGCATTTGTGAATTAATAAATTGTCCGATAAACAGTCCCGTTGCGCCAAGCAGTGTAAAAAGCAGCGTAAATCCAAATGAAAAAAACAGGGCGCTCTTAAATACTCTTCCCCGGATATTCGAAAATTCGAGCCCGTACAAATCGGCAAAAGTAAATCCGGAAATAATTGACAGATATGAGGGCAAAAGCGGAATTACGCATGGAGCAAAAAATGATATCAGTCCGGCCAGGAAAATAACCCCGTAATCTTTAATAATATCGGCCGCAATTTTAACTGCACTTTGTTGAAACGAAGAAAAAAATAACGGAATGGAAAATCCCTTAATTTGGGGAATTTCCCGTAAGGATTTTCCGGTATTGGCGGCCTGAATTTTTTCTTCACATCCTGATAATTCAGCAAGAATTTGAAGGGGAATGGCGCCTTTATATTGTTTCCCGGTAGCGTCTTCCCAGGTTGGATAAGCCCTTATATTCTTGCTGTCGCAAACACTTCTGTTTTCTGCTGACGCTTCACAATCGTAATAAGGTACCGAGGAAAAAGCCGTTCCGAAATATTCCTTTTCCAAAGCGCAGGCACTGCAGCCATCCCTTCCGTACATGACAAATTTTTTCCCGGCAAGACACGTTGCCAGCTTATTAGGATCAACAGCTGAAGATAAGTCCGACTGGGCATAAATTTTGTCAAAAGCAAAAATTAACAAAAAAAGAATTATTGCCGAAAAAAAGGGCAGAATTTTCTTCATATTTCTACTATATCAAACTTGACATCCCAAGTCTTAAAATGAAAGAATGAAATTATGAGAATTATGGGGCTTGCCAAAGCCTTTCTGTTTCTGTTTTTGTTAACCGTCTATATAACAAACGCCAAAGCTCAGGATACTTTCGGCCCGATTTGCGATGATGTCACTGTCACCTGCGCTCCTACGGCCACCCCCTCTGAAACTCCGACTCCGACTGAACTTCCGCCAGGATATCCGACTCCGACTCCCTCTGATACTCCTACCCCGACCCCGACCCCGACACTTACTCCGACTGAAACCCCGACCCCGACACTTCTGGCCGGAAAAGGCGGTCTTCCCGACAGCCCGACCCCGGCCGAACTTTTACAGGCCGGTGTTTCCGATAAATTATATTTAACTCTACTTTTTTCAGGAACAATTGTCATCGTGGGTTTAATCGGACATTTCGGTCTGAAACGCGGCCTATCCCCTTATGAATCAACATCTTCAAATAAATAAAAAGTTTATCCCGCTGTTTATATTAATAATCCTTATATTTATTTTCACGGTCCAAAAACACACTTCCTCCGGATTACTGGCGGCTGCCGCATATCCATATTCCTGCACCCAGGTTATCGGCTACGACCAGGTCGGCGAGGCTTCAGGGGGATGGTATGTTACCGGCGGTGTTTTTGAAGCAGTAGTGGAAGATTCACTTTGGCAACTGTTATGGAACGGAGGAGGCGGGGTTGACCGCTGGCAGTTTCCCGGTTATACAGGCTGGAATAACGGAATTATTTCCTCATGCGGTAACAATTCCCAAATGCCCGACCGTGTTATCCTTTCAATTTCCGGTCCTTACGGTTCTGATGAATCCACCTGGGTTTTGGCTGTAAAAAATACCATATCAACAATCAGTCAAAAAATTCCCTCAGCAAAAGTAATTATTCTCCAATCTGTTGTCGGCGGACCCGGCCATCAGACATGTCCCTGCCACAATAACTGCCAATACGGTAACACTATTCTCGCCTCCTGGCAAAATAAACATATTGACAATGCAATTTCACGCCTGCTGCAGGATATTAAAGATGAAAAATATAATCCCGGAGTGGAAATTAAAGCCGGTATATCCCCTGAAGTCAGGTCCTGTGCTGATTACCGTGACGGAACGGGCCATTTAACCGTTGATGGGGCCAAATCTGTCGGTGGATCAATCGGTCTGTATTACTTAATGGAAGATTTAAATAACGTTACTCCCCCGCCGGTTTCGCCGACACCCACTCCCTTCCCGTCGGTAACATCTGCTCCATCGGTTACTCTTATTCCTGATTTAACCCTTTTTCCTACGGCAACTCTTTTTCCGACTAAAACTCCCATACCGACTCCTGTTGCCTCACTGACTTTTTTCCCTTCAAAAACACCGACACCCTCGGGAAGAATTCCCGGAGATGCCGATAATAACGGAAAAGTTGACGGGCTTGATTATGTCCTCTGGTTGAATAATTACAATTTCACCACCGAAATGGGACCGGAAAAAGGTGACTTTAACGGGGATTATAAAGTTAACGGATTGGACTATGTAGTTTGGTTAAATAATTATAAAACGTAATCCCTGACTTTCTCATATCTGAAAATTTGATACTGTTGTTCTTGCCATAAATTATGCCTTTGAAAATGGCCGGGGATAATTTCCGTAAATCTTTTCCGGCAACCTGCAATATCTCTTTTATCACACAAGACATATACAAAATCATCCCTGCCGGTTAGCGTGATCTGATGATTTTTTACGGCTATGATTTTACTTTTTAGATTATTTTCCAAAAAATACCAGACTTCATAACTCTCATTTGATGAGTAGTCCTGAAAATATAAGGCTTGAAAAAAATCATTGTTTTCAATATTACGTTTTTTCTTCATTAGCCGGATGTCATCGGTAATTTTTTCGCTTAAATTATTAATTTTTTGATAATAATTCTTAAAACTGGGATTAGTATTTAATAATAAATAAAAAAATATTATTAACACCGGTAAATAAATAAATATTAATTTTGAATTTTTTTGTGTTTTGATAAACAAATACCTGACCGTTATTGCTGCTGATATTAAAAATAATGGTGAAATGACCGTGAAAAAATGACTGCAACACTGATTTATTATCAAAGGAGCCGATATAAGGAATACGATAATGATCAAATTTATAAAAAATAGAGCTGAACGAGTTTTGGACTGATAATTGTATTTATATGCTGTCATAGGCACTGATAATACGGCTAAAGCGAAGGTTATCAGTATCCAATTTGGATCATTGAGAAATACCGATTTAAGAAAAAGCAAAAAATTTTTCCACAATTTATATGGAGTAATAAAGTAAATCAAGGACGGTATCACATTTATTCTCGGGGTTACGGGAAAGAATTGATTTTGAGATATTAATAAGGGAATATGTAATAGAACTGCTGGTGCCATTGAAACTAAAGCATTAAAAACAACAGCTCTAAATGAGATTATTTTTTTGAAAAAAGTCCATAAAAGAAATGCCGGGATTAATGAAATAACCGAGTAGTGAATCAATCCGCTGAGCGAAATAACCAAAAACGATAACCGGAAATATATTTTCTTTTTATTTATCAGGAATTTGGTAAAAAACAGTATGCCTAAAAGGGCCGGCGGTATGACAAGATAAGCTGACCAGAGAGTACTGCCGTATAAAATATGTGAAGATGACAGGGTAAAAAAAAGGGAAGCGATAATTCCTGCTTTTTTATCAAGGCATGCACTGGCAATCAGATAAACAAATAAAATTGACAGTGAATTTATCAGGACGATAATTGTAAGAAGAAAAAAAAGGTCCGGATTAAAAATTAGCGGAACGCTTAACAAATAATAATAATAGGGACTGTAGAAGGATTTGGTACCCATGGCATAGGGTCCAAAAAAGGGAAATTCTTTATAATAGACAATATGTTTGGCGTATAGGAAATCTCTGGCAGTGTCCGACATCCATTCACCGGGTAAATTATTGTATCTGAAAATAAATCCTGCGATGCAGAATATGATTACAATAATTTCGTATCTGAAGCTTTTGATTTTATTGAGTTTTATGGAATATAAGTTAAAAGGCATAAGAATAGGAACAATTCATATACTGCCTACCGGATAAAGAGTATCATTTAGGGAAAAGGGATTAAAGATTGAATTGCTAAATTTCAGGAATTTTAAAAAGAACCGGGGCTGATAATCAGGGTTAAAAACAGAGTTTTTATTACCGCCAGGCTTCCGGCCGCCGCAAAAGTTATCCAGAAAATATTCCAATTAATCGAGTTAAAATCTTTGGAGTCGAAATTAAATCTGAGTTTAATTCGGAATTTATTCACAAAAAAATTTCTCTTGCAAACTTTTTACGGAAATTATTACTGTTTTTTACCTGATTAAGAAGGTTAATATACCACCCGCTTTTATTGACTGTCAAGATTAAATTCAGGATGTAATTTATATCATATTACTTTTATTCCCGATTCTAAATATAATATGTATAAATGCTTTTACTGATATTTATTCCGGTATTATTATTGTCGTTTATTTCTCCTCCACAATCTTTAGCCCAAGCCTGTCCCCAAGGTGATGCAAATTCGGATTGTGAAGTCGACGGTCTCGATTATGTCATCTGGCTCAATCATTATAACCAGGAATCAGCATATGGTTCGGTAGAGGGTGACTTTTCAAACGATGGTAAAACAGACGGACTGGACTATATCGTATGGCTCAATAATGTTGGAAAATCATCTACTCCGATACCAACTACACCTTCACTGACCCCTGTCCCCACGGCTATCACGGGAAATATTTATTGGCAAGGCAATGCCGAAACCGGCAATTTGTCCCAATGGTGCCATGCCCATACTGTTACGCCTGACAGAATTCAGGTTGTAACCGGTCCCGTCAAACAGGGTAAATACGCCTATCGTTTCGAACTGCGTGATGGAGACAATATTTTCGGTACCGAAAGAGTTGTCCTTTCCCAGGGGCCCGAACCTTGCGGCCATCCCCTGGAATTGAACGGCCAGGAAAAATACTACGGCTGGTCGGTTTACTTGCCCTCAAATTTCCCCGTTTATACATCCTGGTCCCAGGTCATGCAGTTCAAAGCTCATGATACCGGCTCACCCCCGCTCCAATTGGCCTTAAACGATAACCAGTGGCGGCTTACTTACCGGCCTACTGCAAGTTCTTCAAATTTGGTTAAATGGAGTACTCCTGCTGTCAGGGGCAGATGGGAACGATTCGTCGCCCATGTCAAATGGTCAACCGATCCCAATGTCGGTTTTATCGAATTCTGGTATAACGGGACAAAAGTCGTCCCTCTTTTCAAAACTTCAACCATCCATTTTTTAAACGGCCAGCCGGTTCCCAACCATGTCGCCATCGGTCATTACCGTGATGCAGCCATAAGCTCAAATGTAATCCTCTACCATGACGGTTTCACTGTTGGCTCAACCTATGAATCTGTTGCGCAATAAATATTGTTTATTATCGGTAATTTTCTTACTGACAATTTTTATTGTCAAACCGGCCGTAAATCATGTTCTTGCCGTACTTCCCGCTGATGCCAACTCTGACGGTAAAGTCGACGGCCTCGATTATGTCATCTGGCTTAATAATTACAATCAAACGGTCGCGCAAGGTGCAATCAAAGGAGATTTTGACAATTCCGGTCTTGTAGACGGCCTTGATTACGTTATCTGGCTCAATAACTACGACATTGCGGGTTTATCGCCGACTCCTCATACAACCAATCCTCCAACTCCGACCGTTTCCTCACCGGGTACCCCTTTCCGTCCGTTTATTTCACTGAATATTTCTTCTTCTGAAATAGCCTTTAATGTTAATGGTGCGGGCAGCAACATTGATTCCATTGCTTTTTGGGAAGCCCCCGACCCTGCAAAAAGTCTTATGTTTGTCACTTCCAAAAGTACCAATCTTGTTGAAGTCTGGAATTATCCTTTTAAACAGTCTGCTGATCAGTTACCGCCAATCCAAAATAATTCATGTATGAACTCTTCAGGTACTAATGGTGTTATTGTTGATCAGGAAGACGATCTTTTATTTGTAACTACCAGGTACGGAAACAGGGTTTGTGTTTTCGGTTTGCCGGGTTTAAATCTTGTCAGAACTGTTACCACCGGAGCTTCAGGCTCCTGGGATGAACCGAATCTGGCCTTGCTGAAATTAGGAGACGGTCAAAAAAACCTTTATATTTCTTATAACAGCAAAGTCTATATTCATAATGCCCTGACCGGTGCCGCTATTTCACAATTTACTCCTCAAAAGGGACTTGAGACGATGTTTGGGGATAATTTTTACCGGGAAATATATATTCCGGATGAAGCCGGTATGTCAGGCATTTACCGCTATGATTCAAGTGGAACTTTTAAAGGTAGCTTCGGCGGATCATCGGTTTTCAACGCCGATGAAGAAGGAATCTGGGTCTATTCCTGTCCTTCAAGCGGTACCGGCGACAATGGCGATGGACTTATAATTGTCTCCGATCAGCTGTCTCCGGTGACCGATTTTGAAGTATTTAATAGGAAAACAAAGGAACATCTGGGAAAAATTAACATCAATGGAGTCAGTAATACCGATGGCATTTCCATATCCCAACAATCTTCGCCTCTCTATCCCAAGGGACTTTTGGCTGTTTTAAATAATGACAGCTCAGTTACCGGCGTGGGGTGGGATACTATTTTTCAGAAATTGGGCATGGCCTGTCCAAACTGATCTCAAATATTAATATATGAACATTAAACACAAATTACTTATACCCCTTCTTCTCTCAATCATTTTTCTCGGCCTGTCATCTCCTAAAAAAGTTAATGCCTTTCTTTTTATTTCCTGGGGCGACACTAAAAGCGGTACCAGCACCCTGTCTTCCGAGTCAAATCAGGCAAAAGCTTTAAATCCGAAATTTACCATTTATGCCGGTGATTTGGTTGGCAGCTGGAGCACCTCGGCCATGAATAACTGGGTTACGGCAATTAACGGTAACTCGGGAAACGGCATGAAAGATATTACCTTCCCGGTAAGAGGTAATCACGACAGTGGAGCTTCCCAAGCGGATTGGTCATCTTTCATTAACCAGGCGCAAACTGTCTCCAGAATCGGCGCCAGCCACTATTCCGAACTGACCAAGGACCAAACTTTCTCTTTTGATTATGAGAATTCTCATATTGTCGGTATTGATGTAATTGGAGATGTTACCAAAATGTCATCAGCCCAAATCACTTGGCTGGACAACGATCTGACGGCTGCTGAAAACCGGGGCTTGACCCATGCTTTTCTCATTTGGCACGGACCTGTCTATGCTTTAGCCGAACATTGCTGCCCGACTGCTCCCTCCTCCCTTATCAATGTCTTGAATAAACATCCGATAGTCTCAGCCACTTTTCATGGTCATGAACATGTCACCGCTTATACTCACATTAACAGTTCCCGGATTTCCGGAGTTACCCATGAATTTGAAGAGTTTGTCACCGGCGATGCCGGAGCCGGACCTGACAGCTGCAAATCAGGCCGATTTGATTATTGTTTGACTGACCAGACTGGCAAACACGGTTTTGCCGGCATTAATGTTTCAGGAACAACCTTCACTGTTAATTTATACGCCCTTGGTTCAACAACACCCCAAAAAACTTACATTTTCAATAAAACATCAGTCGGTACTTTACCTCCAACTCAACCGCCTACTGCCACTAATCCGCCTCCGACCCCGACTTTAAGCGGGGAACAAAAACCCGGCGACGCCGACGGAGACGGTATTATTGACGGCAAGGACTACGTCGTCTGGCTCAACCACTACAACCAGACAACAACAATTGGAGCAACCTATGGTGACTTTAATAAAGATAACTTCGTCGACGGAGTTGATTACGTCATCTGGAGATATAACTACCATATTTGATCATCTTTTACTCTTCTGACATACTGAAATTAATAATGACCGGTAGAAAAATTATCCTGACTCTATTATTATTGTTTTTCCCTTTGGTATTTTTTCTGTTCTCACTCCCGCTAAAAACTTCAGCCGCTCTTCCCGGAGATGCTAATAACGACGGTATCGTGGACGGAGTTGATTACGTTTTCTGGCTCAACAACTATAACAAAATTGTAAATGACGGATCATCTTCCGGAGATTTTGACGGTAACGGAAAAGTCGACGGAGCTGATTATGTCATTTGGCTCAATAACTACGGCTCATCAGGTTCTGTTAATGCTACTCCTACCAAAACTCCGACTCCGGTTAATCCCTCAAACCCGCCCGTCACCCCGATACAGGGCAGCGGAATATGGATATCAAAGGAAGAAATTGCCAAATTACCTATAACCGGCCAAGCAGGTTGCGCTCAAGGTTCATTTTGCGCCGACGCCTGGAATGGCATCATCTCCAAAGCTGATTCTTCGTGGGGAACTCCGGATTTATCAACATATAACGGTCTTAACCATTCCCAGGCTGTTTGGGCTGGTGCTATTGCTGCTACAAGACTCTCTTTCGAAGCAAACCGCCAGGCCGATGCTCAAAAATATCTTGATAAAACGCTAAAAGCTCTTAATGATGTTATGGGTACGGAAACAGCTGCTCTCCCTACATCAGAGGGTGGTATAGATGACGGATCACTTGCTAATGGTAGGCAATTCCTACGCTATATTATTTCAGCTGATCTTCTAAATGTAAATAATTGGGGCGCTGGTTATAAAGGATCGAAAAATTTTGTTGAATATATGTACGACGCCAAATTTACGTTCCGAAAAGATGATGGCGGACAAAGAATATGTGAACATACAGGTGCCAGTAACGGCGGTTCTATGAATCGCGCAACCTGTATTGCCGCCGCGTCCTATTTAGGTGATAATACACAGCTTAACAATTCCTGGCTCGCCTTCAGACGGTTTACCGGTGACTATACCGCTCCTTATATCATTGACTTTAGCGGATCAGGCGGAAACTGGTACCACAATAACAGTAATAAATTGGCCATTAACCCCAAAGGAGCAACCTGTGCCGGATCAACTTATCCGGCAGACGGTGTAATTCCCAACGATCAGGGAAGAGGCGGAAACTGTCCGTCAAATCCCAACACAGCCCCGGGTTATACCCAATATCCCTGGGAAGGATTACAGGGGGCCTACGGCGCAGCTTATATGCTTTATAGACTCGGGTATAATTTGAACGGAAAAAATCCCTTCCAGATAAACGACCAGGCCCTTCTTCGTGCCGTCCAATACCAGTGGTATCTTCAGCAAAAATTCGGCGGTTCCTGGTATGACTCCGGTCGGGCTGCCTGGGTCAAACATCTGGCCTGGTATTTCTATGGATATAAACCCGTGAGTTATGATCCCTCGGATGCGGGCCGAAACATAGGTTTTACCCAATGGACCCATCAGAAATAAATTGTAGTTTTATTTCTAAACACTTTATAATAATTTAAATGACTCTTTTTATCCGTCTCTTTGCTTTGTTGTTTATAATTATTAATCCCGGTAAAACCCATGCTCAAACCTGTCCAATACCTCCACCGGGCGACGCCAATCAGGACTGCCGGGTTGACGGTCTCGATTATTCCGTCTGGCTTAATAATTATAACCATTCAACAGCAAAAGGAGCAGAAAACGGTGATTTCAATAATGACGGATTTGTTGATGGACTTGACTATGTCATCTGGTTCAAAAGTTATAAAGATTTTGAAATTACACCAACAGACAGGACGGATAAAACTTCCCCGACTCCCTCAGAAAATGATATTGCTGTGTGCCTCCGGCCATATAAAGAAAACAGTCCCTGGAATACCCCGATTGGTCCGAGTCCTAAAATCCACCCCAATTCTGATAAAATCATTTCCGGTCTGCCCGGCTCCTTCGGCCCGGATCCGTTTATATATGCCTATCCTGTATACCATACTGACCGGAAATTAAAACTGAAAAAAATCAAATATACGGGTTATTACCGTTATGTTACGGATGATGAAAGAAGAATTATCACCAATAAAGGAGAAAATTTTCTCGCTCTTCAAATCCCTGATGACGCACTTCCTTCAGATGACGGAAATCTGATTATCCTTGATAAAGATTCAGGGGTTGAATGGAATATAACAAAAGCTATAAAAGAAAAAGACGGTTCATGGTCAGTTAAAGACATTTATAAATATAATATCCGTCACAGCGGATTTGCCGCCGGTCCTTTCAGCCGGGAAAACGGGACGCCTTTTTTGGCCGGATTAATAAGATCCTGTGAGATAAAAACCGGAATTATTAAGCACGCCATTGCTTTTTCTTACAAACATCAGAAAAATAATGCTTCCCCTTTCAATATTCCCCGGGGCACCCGTCTTCAACTCGATCCGGACTCATCCGCGGAAAAATTAAAATCCTGGTGCGGAAACGATAAAGTTTGCCAAATAATGGTCAAAGCTATGCAAAAATACGGTATGTATCCGGTCGGTTTCAGTGATTCTCCGAAAATATTTGTGGAAAACCAGGGTTCAGCCCGTTGGGAAAATCTTCTGGAAAATACCGTTCTTGGCCGGATTCCCTTCTCTGCCTTTAAAATCGTCATCCCAAAATGACTACCACCTCCGAGGTGTTATAAGTATAACACCTCGGAAAGTAACAAATAAATCTTAATAGTCTCCATTTGCTTTATTATTGCCTATTGGCCTATTATTAATTTACGTGACCAGAAAATATCTTATCTACCTTATCTTAATAGTAGGAAGTCTTTTTCATGTCTTTGCCTCCCCTTCCCTTGCTCAGACCTCTTTTTCTCCCTCAAAAACATATAAGGATTCAACAGCTTCAAATCAGGACGACATGGCCATCTGGATCCATCCGACAGATAAATCAAAGTCTGCGGTTATAGGCTCCGATAAAAGCAACGGTAAAGTCTATGTTTATGACCTCTCGGGATCAACCGTTCAGACGGTTACTGATACCGGCGGTCAACCGGGTAATATTGATATCCGTTATAATTTCCCCCTTTCCGGTCAACCGGTTGATATTGTCGCTTTCAATGACAGAAGCGGTGACATTATCCGGATATTTAAAATCGATCCCAACTCAAGAACCTTAACCAGAGTTGATAACGGTTCAATAGCTACTTCTCCTGCTTCAGCCAATTACGGTTTCGGACTTTACTATAACAAAGGCAGTCAGAAATTCTATGCATTCACCACCAAAGACGGAGGAGGTCCGATCGTCCAAATAGAACTTAAAGACGCAGGTGGCGGAAAAGTCAGCGGTACAATAGTTAAAAACTGGAATTACTCCAGCCAGACGGAAGGAATTGTCGGAGATGATGAAAACGGTTTTGTCTTTTTTGCCGAAGAAGGCAAACCGATTCATAAAGTTAATTGCCAGACGGGCATTTGCGATCCTAATTCATCAGTAACCATTGACGGAGGATTCTTAAATGCGGACGTTGAAGGAATAACTCTTTACCGGACTTCAGATAACAAAGGCTATCTTCTCTCCTCCAGCCAGGGTGCCAGTGAATTTGAAATTTATGATCGCTTACCTCCGCATGCCCACAAAGGCGTATTTAAAATATCAGGCGCCTCCTCAACTGACGGCATTGATGTCTCAAGTGTTAATTTAGGATCACTTTTCCCTCAGGGCCTCTTTTTGGTTCACAGCGGCGGTTCGGCAGTTTTAGGTACTCCCTGGCAGACAATTGCCAACTCTTTCGGTTTAACAATCAATACTTCCTGGGATCCAAGAGGAAATAGCGGTTCACCTCCGCCTACCGGTACACAACCGACAATCACCAGTCCTCCACCGTCATTGACAGGCGGCAATCCTATACCGTCTGGTACGGAAAAACCCGGCGACGCCGACGGTGATTATAAAGTTGACGGTCTTGACTATGTCATCTGGATGAATAACTATAACCGTTCTACTCTGGCTGGTCCTTCTCTTGGTGATTTTAACAGAAATAATTTCGTCGACGGACTGGACTACGTAATCTGGCTGAATAATTACAATAAATAATTTGTTTGCCCGCCGTAGCTTAAACTAAGTTGGGATTGAATAACTACAATAAATAATGTCCGATACCGTTTCCGGAGAATTCAGGATATCGCTTTCCATCATATCGCTTGCCATAATTACCGTCGGCTTGTTAACAACCTCATATTTAGTGAGAAATAATCAGGATATCCGAAAAAAGGCAGTCATATCGACCTCACTAACTGTCAGAGTCAGTAAAAATTTTGTATTGCCGGGTGAATCATATAATCTTTACGTTTTCGACCAAAAAAGTCCCCAGCACGGTTACACCGGTCAATTGGAAGTTCAAACCGGCACCTATACCGGCATCTGGAAAGATTTTTCGGGTAATCCTGTACAAGTTAATAACGGTGTTGCTGTTATAAATGTACCATCGGGCACTGCCTCTTTTACGACTCCTTCTGCCAGATTCAGACCTTATCCAAACACTTACGGATTTGATTGGAGCAATGATATTTCACAAGCGGTGGGAACAACGACTGGTCTTACTGACATGGCCAATTACTATAAAATGCCAACAAGCAACATTTTATTCGAAGGCAAGAATTATACTTACAGTACCCCGGTTAGTTTTAAAACAGTAATTGGTTTTGAAGGCGCTTCTAATCTCTGCAGTTTAGGCAGCGGTCAGGTAATGTATTTTATAAAAGATAAACCAGAAGGTTATTGGGGACCGAGCTATTCTTGGACAGGAATACAGTCTTCACATAAAAGAAATTTACGCTGGCCTTTAGTGAATTTTACGCAAAAATCAGGCTGGTATGATAATTATCTGACAGCATCGGGAGACATTCATTACAACTATAACCCGACAAAACCATTAACTCCTGAATATGGATTTGCCTTAGGTCAAATTGTTTTTCACAGATATTATTCAAATAATCCTTCCTTACCGGGCTATTTCTTAACACCAAGATATGTTGGAAAAGGTTGGGGGCACAGCAATGCAAAGCAAAATGCACCGGCAAGCGCGACTTTAGACTATTGCAGTGTGGGACCAGACCCAAACAGCAATGGAACTTGGGCTGTACACGCCGACCAGATGTCGATTTCCGGCTATAGCGATACAATTAGACTAAGATATTACGAAGGCGGGGCCGGTTTTCCAACCAACGATAGCGTATCTGTGCTTCGGGAGGACTGGTATTTTGCCAAGAATGTCGGATTGGTCAGAATTGATGTAAAAAACTTCTGTACTAAATCTACGTCAAATGCATATTGCAAACCTTGTGTTGAAGATCCGGACTGCACTTATGCTGAACAAATAAGTGCTCCTCACGTCAGATTAACCCGAACCGGTCCCTATGTTATACCAACTAATACACCAGTTCCCCCTCCAGCAACAAAAACTCCTACAAAAACACCTTCTCCTCTACCGCCAACCCTTACTCCCACCAAAACCCCTACCAAAACCCCTACCAAAACCCCAACACCAACCAAATCACCTTCTCCCACCAAAACGCCGACTCCCATTCTTTCAATAACTCCTACCCCTCCTCCCGCATTTACTCCCACGCCAATATTAACATTAACTCCTACACCTTCCTTTACTCCAAGCCCGACACTTACGCCAACTATTGCAGGCAAACCCGGCGACGCCAACGGTGACAACAAAGTAGATGGAATTGACTACATCGTTTGGCTCAACCACTACAATCAAACCACCACAAGCGGTCCGCTTCACGGTGATTTCAACAACTCCGGATTCGTCGACGGATTAGATTATATTATCTGGTTGAACAACTACTAAAGAATCAGGGACGGGGGTAGAACAGATTATTGTAATAAGCTAAATACTCTCATTTTTTTGGATTTGTCATGATTGGTCCCGAGATTAAACTGCCTTGACACAACAATTATTTCAATTAATACTTAAACTGTATATGTCGGTTGCTGTAATAATTTTTTTTCTTTTCTCATGGCTTTTATCACCGCAACCAACTTTTGCCCAATCCTGTCCCAAATCCGATGCCAATAATGACTGCCGGGTAGATGGAACTGACTATATTCCCTGGTTGAATAATTACGGCCAGACAACATCACAGGGCAAAGCTAAAGGCGACTTTAACGGTAACGGAGTCGTGGACGGCCTTGATTATGTCCTCTGGTTAAATGAATACGGCCAGACGGGAAATAACATTACTCCCATATCAGGAATTTCTGTTACACCACCTGTTTCAATCGGAAAAGGTATTTGGCTGTCAAAGGAGGAAATAGCCAAACTACCAACTTCAGGATCAGCCTGGAATAATGTTTTATCTTATGCAAATGGATCAGTTAATAACCCAAGCCTTCAATTAAGGGATTATTCATCAGATCATTCCAACGTAAGAACTTATACAAAGGCCCTTGTATATGCCCGGACAGGGAATAACACCATGAAGCAGGAAGTCAGAACGATTTTGGAAAAAATTATCGGAACCCATAAGGGAGGAGATGAACTTGCAGTTCTTAGAAATATGTATGCATATGTTATTTCTGCGGATTTGATAGATTTGAAAAGTTATGATCCGTCATTTGATACTACCTGGAGGAATTTCATAAGATTAACTTTAACAGAAGGCTCCGGTGGATCATGTTCCAGTATTATCGAGTGCCATAATAAGCGCCCCAATAACTGGGGAGCCGAAGCCGGGGCATCCCGGGCTGCCATTGCTTTATATCTTAACGATTCCGCACAAATAGCCGAAACTGCCCGGGTTCACAAGGGATACTTGGGTGACCGTTCTTCATATGCCGGTTTCCAGTATGGTGAACTTTCCTGGCAGTGTGATGCCTCTAAACCCGTCGGCATAAATGCCAAAGACTGTTCCAAACAGGGGCATAATATTGACGGTGTCTTGCCTGATGACCAAAGACGCGGCGGTAGTTTCACCTGGCCGCCTTTTTGTGAAAATTATGTCTGGGGCGCCCTGCAGGGAGCGTTAGTAACCGCAGAGCTCCTGCATCGGGCCGGCTATCCCGCTTGGGAGTGGCAGGATAAGGCAATTTTAAGGGCAATGGAATGGCTCCACTCACCATCCGTTAAATCAACCAATTGGTGCGCGGCAACAGGCGATGACAGGGGTTTTCCTTTCCTGGTAAACAGGGCTTATAAAACTAATTTTCCCGCATCAGCTTCTGTTGGAAAAGGCATGGGATTTTTCGAATGGACCCATGCTGAATAAAAATCGTTGTCTTTTCAGTTTGACAAATGCAGCCCGGCCATTCAATAATTGAATAAATGAAAATATTTTTAATTCTTCTTACGGTAAAACTGTTTTTTGCCGCCCGGCTTCTGTTTCCCGCTCCTCTGACTGCTCAATCATGTCCGATAGCCGATGCCAATGGTGACTGCCAGGTAGACGGTCTGGATTTTAATATCTGGCGCAATAATTATGAACAATCAACCAGCCAGGGTAAATTAAAAGGAGATTTTAACAATGACAACATGGTTAACGGGCTTGATTATGTGCTCTGGCTGAATGATTACGGCTCTTCAGGCAATACAAATCCGCCTCCGACAATAACCTCAAACATAAGTCCGACCGGTTCTCCGGTCCCCGTCACACTCTTCCCTTCATCGGACGGAATGTGGCTGTCATCGAAAGAAATAGCTTCGCTGCCTACCTCCGGAACAGCCTGGAATGCGGTTTTATCAGCCGCCAACTCGTCAGTCTCTACCCCTAATTTAAATCAAAGGGATAATGACAATACCAATACCTATGCCAAAGCTTTAATCTATGCCAGAACCGGAAATACCAAATATAGGGATGAAGTCCGTCAGATACTCTCAAAAGTCATGGGAACCGAAAAATCCGCCAACGACGTCCTGGCTGTTCTAAGAAATACTTATGCTTATGTCATTGCCGCGGATTTAATCAATCTGAAAAATTTCGACCCCTCATTTAACTCGACATTTACCGGTTGGCTCTCTAAATTAAGAACAAATACTTCAGGCGGATCCTGTAACCATATTATCGAGTGTCATGAAAAGCGTCCCAATAACTGGGGTGCCAATGCCGCAGCTTCAAGAATTGCTATAGATTTATATATTAACGATAAAACTGATCTTACCAAAGCTGCCGCCATTCATAAAGGCTGGATGGGTGACCGCTCCTCATACAGCAGTTTTACTTATGGTGATCTGTCCTGGCAATGTGACCCCGGAAAACCGGTCGGTATCAATCCCAAAGGCTGTACCAAAAGCGGTTTTACAATTGACGGAGTTCTCCCTGATGACCAAAGGCGTGCCGGCGGATTCACTAACAACCCGCCCTGTGAAAATTACGTTTGGGGAGCGCTGCAGGGAGCGACTGTGGCTACCCAATTACTGCAACGGGCCGGCTACCCCGCCTGGGACTGGCAGGACAAGGCAATCCTGAGAGCCGCCCAATGGCTTCATTCATCACAGGTTAAAGGAACTAATTGGTGTGCCGCGTCAGGCGATGATGCCTGGGTGCCTTTCCTTATAAACAAAGTCTACGGCACCAGCTTCCCTGGTGATCCGGCCTCAGTCGGTAAAGGCTTGGGCTTTACCGGTTGGACCCATGCTAAATAACTTGATAAATAAACAGATATTTCTTTAATACTAGATTAGATAAAATGGACCAAATTCCCGATTCTCAATCTGCCAATTCGGAGAAATTAAAATCAACCGTCTCCAATCTTCTCCAAATGGTAAAAGATTATTCCTCGGAAAATCCCATCTTTTTTCTTTTTATCCTTCTCATGCTGCCGGTCACTCTCTTAACTGTCCAGCAAACGGTAAATTATCTTTCTAAAGCGCAGGGAACCGATTTGCAATATACTATTACTTTCTCTCCCACTTCACTTTCACTTCCGCCTGATTCGGATTTTAAAATTATTCTTTCTTCCCAAACTAAAAAAGTCGCATTCGCCCGCGTGGTAGTTAAATATGACCCAACAAAAGTCCGCTTAACCGGAACAATAACAACTAATCCCAACCTCTCAACTGTGGTGGAGAAAACCGATATGACAACCGCCAATTCACAGGGAAAAGTTGTGATCGTCATTGCCGCTTCACCGACAGATACCCAACCGCAGGGACAGATTGAACTTGCCTCATTAAGGTTTTCCGCTTCTTCTCAAATAAACGATACGGCAATCATAAGCTTTGACGATCAGGATATGCAGATTGTGGAATCGACAGGAACAGAATTATCAGTAAATTCCGTACAGGCTCAAGTAAATCTTAATTCCGGTCAGCAAAACACTTCCAATCCCACACCCACAATTTCCTTATCCGCCAGTCTGCCGGCAGAGCCTTGTTCAAACAAATCCTCAGCGCACTGTTTCCAACAGTGGAAAAGGGAATATACCGGAGTGGATAATACAAAAAAATCAGATTTGGATAATAACGGCATGATCGATCTTGTTGACTTCGAAATCTGGCGCCAAGCCGCCTACCCCTAACCAATCGGGGTGTTCCTTGTATTTACTGTCATGACAGCCCGTAAAATAAACATCTTTTAATGACAAAATATATTTGGTACTTCAGGAAACTAACCTCACTTATATTACTCACTTTCTTTTTTATTTCACCGCAAAAAACACTGGCTCAAATTAATCCGATGCCGGTAAAAGTTGCCTTTATCGGTGATTCGGGAGCCGCTTCCGATTTCCAGAAAGTTTTAAATTTAATTAAACAGGAAGGTGCTCAAATGGTTCTTCATCAGGGAGATTTTGCTTATGATGACGGCCAATCCAATTGGGAAAATATGATAAACGCCACTCTTGGGGCCAATTTTCCATATTTAGGCTCCAACGGTAACCATGACAGCTGGTCAAGTTACGCTCCTTTCTTCAAAGACAGGCTTTCAACAATGGGTATGAATGAAAATGCAATATCTACCTCAAATGCCAGTTATTCTGTAATCTATAAAGATTTAAAACTGGTCTTCAGCAAGGAAAACGGGGATGCGGGTTTTATCCAATCGCAACTTACAGGTGATAATCATACCTGGAAAATCTGCTCCTGGCACAAAAATATGAATGCCATGCAGGTTGGCGGAAAAAGCGATGAACAGGGATGGGGTGATTATGAAGAGTGCCGGAAAGCCGGAGCTATTATTGCCACAGCCCATGAACACAGTTACCACCGTACTAAAACATTAACAAGCACTCAGAATCAGACTGTTGACCAAACCTGTGCCAATCCCAATAGTGTTTGTGTTTCCCCGGGAAGGACTTTTGTTTTTGTATCGGGACTGGGAGGTAGAAGTATCAGGAATCAGGATCGTTGCCTGCCAACCGGTCCTCCTTACGGTTGCAAAGGTGAATGGGCTAATATCTACACTTCTGACCAAAATGCCCAGTATGGAGCTTTATTTATCACTTTCAATTATCAAAATGATCCCGTCAAAGCCCACGCTTATTTTAAAAATATAAGTAACCAGACAATTGACGAGTTTGATATTAAAGCCGGGTTAGGCAATGGAGGTGTCACGGTAACGCCGTATGGAGACACAATAACTCCCGGAAAACCCGGTGATGCCGATGGAAATGGCCTTGTTGACGGGCTGGACTATGTTATCTGGCTAAATAACTATAATCAGCAGACAACAGGAGCAGGCCGTGGTGACTTCAACAACAGCGGCTACGTTGATGGCTTGGATTATGTAATTTGGTTGAATAATTATAATAAGTGATTTGGTTTACAATGAGCTTGTCGGAGTGGGATCAAACCCGATGATTCCGGTAATAGTATTCCAGTTGCCTTTCTTTTTCTATATCTCCGGTTAACTTTAGAACCTGGCCAAGAAGAGCTGCCCAGCTTAATTCTGCCGGATGTCTTAGGTCTTCCCCGCCGGATTTTTCTTTTCCGGGATGCGTATTACCATATTCACCGTAAGTATGTACCGGCTTGCTCTCGGAAGGAATATTTCTTAAGTTTAGATATACCCTCTCCTGCAGTTTGCTCATTTCGATACGCGTTCTATCCTTAATATATTTTGGTTGATCTTCAAAAAATCCGGTATATAAACTATGGTTTCTCTTTTTTGTCGAGTATAACATCGGAAAAGGATATTTTATTTTTATCTCTTCTCTTGACAGAATCAGGGCGTCACCAACAAGCGGCCAGCATATCACTCCTCCATTTTCACGGTAATCACAATATTTTTGATACGCTTCTAGTCGTCTTCTGTACCAGGAAATTTTTTTATCTTTACTCTTTTCAGCTCTTGCAACACTATAAGTTAAATACAGGTCACCTCTTCCCGGATATATGCTCAAAACAGATTTGATTCCGTCATAACCGACCGACCATTCGCGAAATCTGTCATCTTCATTACTGCCGGGTTCAATATGTGTCAATTGCCCTTCATGGGTTCTTTCCATTATTTCCCTGATTTTCGTGCTGTTACCGTTTGCCCGGCCTATATATATCAGATCCGCTTTGTTATCGGAAAATATGTCACTTGCTATAAACACATCCGGTGGACCTTTCGTAATGATCCTAAGCTGGGATCGAGGAATTATATCTGAAACTTTATCAGCTGCCGTCATCACGCCATCCCCGTTATCTGCCAGCCACAAAAGTACATTCTCTCTCATTGAGACCATTAGTTTATTACCAGTCATGGGAATATTTCCTAAGATGCCTACAGTCTTGTCCGATTCCATTATATCCCTGGCCAGTAATCCCCCGTTTTCATGAACTTGGGGGGCTGAAAGAATGGGAGAAGCAATCAGGCTGGGGGTTTCCGGATATGATAATTCTAACCTGGTTGCCATAATTTTAAAAATTTATGACTAATTCAATCCAGGCCGTTGTAACGGGACTTATTACTATTATATAATACCTTTGAGAATTTTCCTAACAGTAAAATAGTTAGGAATGGACCTCTCTGATATGCTAAAGTAAGATTAAGACTACTGCTCATTTATCCGGAAAAAAATATGGGTTTAATTGAAAGAGATCCCGCTATTACGGGAAGATCATCAATAAGTCGAAATGAGGCCATAAAAATCATGTTTACTTATACTCTTGCGTTAGTACTGCCGGGTTGTATTCCGGGCACTTTTGAAAGAGAAGAAGCACCAACTCCGGATCCCGCCTCAAGTCAACCACTGATACCGACCCCGACAGACTCCCCGCCTCCCACTCCTATAATCATCAGAATTGCCTCAACTCCACCTCCAACTCCGTCAAATGAAACTCTCCAGGAAAACATTAATTACTCTATTGCCGAAAAGTCCGACTGTGACATAGAAGCTGAAATACCGACCCTGGAAGAATTCGCGGGTATATTGAGTGAAAAATATCGGAATGAAAATCCGCACCAGGTAGTAGGAATTTATTTTAAGGGTAAAACGGAATCAGGGTCAAAAGGTTTTGCCCTGGAAATAGTCCAGCAAAAAAAAGATTTATATGTTCCGGGTGTCTGCGGTATAGCGGCCCAGTTTGGATTAGCTGCTCGAAATGGTGTTTTGGGAATATTAGCGCATAATTATTTGGAAGGAAAGGAATTTGAAAGTATTATCCAGCAATCCGAACGGGAAATAGCTGTCTTCACTGCCGAAGGTCGGAAACTTCTTTTTAAAGTCACCTCTGTGGATTATTACCAAATGCTTGAGGATGGTGATTATTATTTAAATTTAAATAATGTTAGTAATACAAGTAAAAAAAAGTTATACACCGATAATGAAATTTTTAATATTTATTACGGTGAGGCTAATACCGGCAATCTGACTCTTCAAACTTGCCTACAAAAAGGAACAAATAAAATATGGGGGAAAGTTTTTATTGTCGCTGAACCTTCATACTAGCTTAATCTTATCTAGTTTCGGTAAATCCTATTGACTCATCAAATACCGTCTTCACAAACTTTGCCTCAAATGCTGTTAATTCTCGCCCTTCCGAATATCTTAATTCATGTTTAATCAGTCCTTGAGATTCATTATATTTAAAACGGGTAAATTGCATTGGAGACAGATAAATATTCCCCTCTTCCCGGAAGATTGTCATATCCAATCTCCGGGTTTCAATATCGGCAGTTCCGGCAGGAAAAAAATCGGCAATCAGCTCTGTCCGGCTTAATTCGGGTTTATACCGCCTGTAATCTTTTCTAACAAAAGGCAACTTCAGAATTTTCACTCTATATAACGGTTCGCCTGATGGGTTATCAGAAAGCTCCTGATCCCCTTGTTTTTGATACCATGTCTTATATTCTATTCTCCCCTCTTCTTCCTCTTTTTCAAAAAACACCCATAGTATATCAAACCAGCCTCTCAATTCTGATTCAGGCATCCTCCTGTATTTGTCCAGTTCATCTCCGATAATGGAAGTAAATAACCGGATGGCCTTATGAAACTGCATAATTTTTTTGAATTTGCGCCTATTTTGTTATTAATAATTTTGTATATCCGTTAACAAATCAGCCGTTTTGATATTATGAATCACCATTCCGGGCAGTAAATTCAGGTCATTTTCATTATTTTGAATTATTTTCTTCAAAACTTCCCTTTTTTCAGCTCCTGCGGCAACAAAAAGAGCGTAATCCAATAACTTTACCGCTTTTGGAGTTATGGTAATCCTGTGCCGGAATTGTCCCCGGTTTTTATACCCGACTGCAAATCTGTTTTTATCCCACATCTTTTGGTATCCCGGCAAAAGCCCGGCCGTATGTCCGTCACTCCCAATCCCTAAAACAGCCATATGAAAATCGTATTGATTAAACAATTTGCTTAGTTGAGCGGAATAAAAATCAGCCGATTCCGGCAAAGAATTTTCCTGTGGAATACGGTAAAAAGGGATATTTTTCCCGGTTAAAACAGAAACAATTCCGCTTTCCTTGATCATTTCAAAATTTATTTCCTCCTGCTTGTCCGGTCGAATCCTCTCATCGACCTGTCCAACCGCCAAATTTTCTGAGTTGAATTGTGACCTTTTTATATATTCTGCCAACCTCGAATAGATATTAACCGAACTACCTCCTGATAAAAGAAGCAGACACCGTTTTTTCCTGATATTGGTTTTCTTTAATTTGGATAAAAGGCAGTCAGCCGCATCCTGCCAAATTTTATCCTTTGAGGATTTGATCTGATTTAACATTTAAAGGAGAAGTTTTTTATTTACCGTAATTATTCAACCAGATAACGTAATCAAGGCCGTCAGTTATACCGTTTCCGTTAAAATCACCGTCCTTATGCCCATTTACAGTCTCCTGGTTGTAATGGTTAAGCCAGATAACATAATCTACTCCGTCTACAGCACCATTCTCATTGGCGTCTCCCGGATGAAAATCAATAATCTCAATCGGAGTAGGAGTAATAGTCAACTCATTACACCATCCTGCCGGAGGCGGATTACAGCCGACAGGTAATGTTGGAACCGGCGTAACCCAGATCGGCTCCGGAATATTGCATCCCGTAGGCTTAGGAACACATTGGGTTAAATCACATTGACACCACTCATTGAGAGGACATTCATTATTTCTGCAAAGTCCCGAAGCTCCAACAAGTGGTGAAGGATCCAAATTATGACAGATTAATCCTTCCTGACATATAATTTGCGGATTCACGGAATAATTGCATGTCTGATTGCATGCTGCAGGACTGATAGTCGGACTGGGTGTCGAAGTGGCAGTCGGAACATTTTCAGGTGGCTGCGTAACACAGACAGTTCCGCAACCTCCGAAACAATCACCGGAACAATAATAAATTTCACCGGTATTACAAGCCGGCGGAGTACACATAACGTAAGGAGTCGGTGATTTTGTTGGAGTTATAGTGAACGTTGGAGTAACCGTTAGAGTCGGAACGTCTGTTGGTGTAATTACCGGTGTTTGTGTAACTGTTGGCGGAACCGGCTCCTCGGCAGTTATACTCGGACTTTCCGTCAACTCCTGTGTCGGAGTCGGTGTTTCGTAAGTGATAGTCAATATTGGCCGGTTACTTCCTGCTTCTTTTGAAAAAAATCTTACTCCGTCGGTACTGGTCGGAACTAAGGTAAATGAAAATAAGCCGTTGCCGGAAATTGCCGAAGTCACATCAATCGTAATTGTCGTATTTATATTTATTGCGCCCAAATCGGCAATCGCATCGCCTGATTTGGCAGGTTTGTTGTCATAATTTATTCCCGCCTCACTCCAATTATTATCAGCCGCATACACAACCGGTCCTTTATCCGTACCGTTATCATCGCTTGTTAATTTTAATTCAGCTTTGGTTACCGTTCCTTCAATACCGGTTATGTTAAACCGCAAAAATCCTTCCCTTAACTGGCTGGAAATACCGTTAACCCGGATCGTTGGTGAAGAGCCGAAATTTTGGCCCGGAGCTGAAAAATCAACATACGAATCAGCCTCGGACAAAAATAACAAGCTGGTTACGGCCGGACCCTCCGCTTTGGGCAGCATTCTTGTTCCAACATCAATCAGCTTTTTTCCGGCAAATATGCCTAAAGTGACAATTCCCAATCCGACCAAAGTCACCAGAATGGCAATGTTTCCCCTCCGGTTATCTTTAGTTTGCAAGGAAAATTTACTCCTTATTAATTTATTAAGAAGCTATTTTTATTATTTGTCAAGACAAATTGACCAGTTTAAGAATTTCTCTTTTTTTAGACTCCGTCACCGTAACTGCCACAATTCCTTCATCAGGCTGGCCGTATATAACTACTGATCCCAAAGGTGCCAGAAGTATTGCCGGTAATCCGGCCAGATCTTCCTCGCCGGTAACTTCAACAATTCTTTTTTTGCCGTCTTTAATAAACCTTTCCAAAGCTGTTTTATAAACCCGGACAAGTTCGGTTGTGATAAAACCGGCCGGATTTTCCGCTTTAATGATTTTATCTTTATAACTCTCTCGCCAAAATACTTCAGGAAATTCCAGGTCTTTCAAATTTTGATGGACTCTCACTCTTTTGATATGGAAATCAACAACGGAAATATCCGGTTGCCGTCCTAATCTGTTCAAAAACAGTGTCGCCTCATCTCCGACTGCCGCAACAGACGTAAGATCCGGCAGCTTGATCTGCTCATTGACTGCTCTTTCGATTGTCACACTGCTGCCTTTGATGAGATTACCCAAAGGTTTTTTAAGCCTCAGCCGTAATTTATCCGGGATTTTTCCCCCGTAAATAGAAAGTGAGGCAAAAACTCTTCCCCACCGGTCAATTTCTCCCATCCGGATACGGGTCGATGAAATTACCTTTTTATCCTCCGCTATAACCAACGGCACTTCTTTTATCTCCAAAAGTCCAAATCCCAGTCTTTCCCGTTTTTTGTTAATCTTTTGGGCATTTGGCAGGGTTTGAAGAGTCACAACTAGTGCTTCAATATCATTTTTATCCAGTGTCGGCCCGTAAATATCATTAATTTCTACTATCTCCGCCCTTTTCAATAATTTTTCTCCGCTCAAAAACTCCACTAGTTCTTTTTTTCTCTCTTTATAATTTTTCCATTTTATTTGTAATTTGTTATTTGTTATTTGTAATTTTTTCTTTACAAAAGAATCACTTGTTAAACCAATAATAACTCTTTCGCCTGACTTAAAAGATTCGGAAATAATGTAACGGTGCCCCTTATGAAGCCGGTCAAAGGTTCCGGCAATTGCCACAGTCTTAAATTTATAATCTTTCATTATCTTTCATTTATTTTTGTCCGGATTCTCCATCCTTACTGCTTGACGCCAGTAATTTCTCATAAAGCCTGATATAATCACGCGCGCTTTTCTTCCAGGAAAAATTTGTTCTTATGGCGGCTTCAACCATTTTTTTGTATTCTTCTTTCCTTTCGGACCAGATCTTAACAGCCCTGTCCATTGCTTTTCTCAAATTTGGGGCCGAATAATTCGTGTAAAGAAATCCGTTCACTCCGTCTTTTATTGAATCGGATAGACCGCCGACCCGGTGGGCTACCGGCAGAGTACCGTAACCCATGGCGATCATTTGAATAAGTCCGCAGGGCTCATATTTTGACGGTATCAGCAGAAAGTCTGAAGATGCGTAAATCTGCTGTGCCAAACCCGTATCAAATACAAAATGACAGGATACCATTTCCGGATTAAATGAACACAAAAGTCTGTATTTTTCTTCCCATTCTTCTTTACCTGCTCCGAGGATTATAAACTGGTATTTTTTTATGGCCCCCTGATTTAACATTTGGTACATTACCTCAATCCCCTTCTGCTCAGGATCAAATCGTCCGATATAGGCAAATAATGGAATATTTCCTGATACTTTAAGACCCATCCGGTGCTGTATAAATCTTTTATTGTACCGTTTACCTGTTTCCCAATCATAAAAATGCTTTAAAATCCCGTTATAAACAAATGGATATTTGACATATTTGGCGTGAAGAAGAGTTGAAAATGATATATCTATACCGTTCAATATGCCGTAAAGATCTTTTTTCCGAAGCCGTAAAATTCCGTCCAGTCCTGCCCCGAACTTCTCCTTTAAAATTTCCCTTGAGTAAGTCGGAGATACCGTATTAATAAGATCAGACTGTCTGATTGCTTCCGCAAGAAAATTAACCTGCCGATTTCCCTTTTTTGTTTTCTGGATTAAAGCCTCTGCTTTTGAAACACCCAGCTTGTCAAGAATGATCTCATTCGTCTCACCTTGATAAGAAAGGTTATGGATTGTCAGGATTGTCTTAATTTCTAAACCGTAATTTTTTATAAGAAGCGGAATAAGTCCCGTATGAAGATCATTAATGTGAATAATTTGCGGACGGAAACTAATTTTCCTCTTTTTTATTGCCTCAATAATTGCTTTATTGAAAAAAGCATAAGTATCGGGAAACTTGCTTTCATTTAAATAACGGTTGTTTTTGAACAAATATACCGGAACCCGGGTAATCGGATGGGCAACCCGGAGAATTGTTACCTGTTCATCGCGGCCGTCATATGTCACATGAAATTTATTCACTTCATATTTTCTGACCATCCGCAAATGAAGCGCTCGATAGTAAGGTAGAGCGATTCTGATTTCAACACCAAGTTCTCTCAGAGCTCCGGGCAACGAACTGGCCACATCTCCGAGTCCGCCAACTTTTAAAAACGGATCAAGTTCCCAAACAACAAATAGTACTCTCATATACCTTCATTCATGGGGGCGGGGTTATTTTCCAAGAATTTTTTTATAAACAGATTCATAACCCGATACCATAGTCTCTTTGGAAAACTTCTCAATCACTCTTGCCCGGCAGTCTCCCCTTTGAATCCTGTCTATTTCATAAACCGCATGGACAAAGCCATCTGCTCCGCTTGCCGGATCAACAACATATCCCGTCTTGCCGTCTTCTATTACTTCAGATACTGATCCCATATTATAAGCGACTACCGGCGTACCGCAAATCATTGACTCTATCATCACCAGACCAAACGGCTCATGCCAGGAAATCGGAAAAAGTGTGCAGTACGCATTACCGTATAATCCGTCAAGAGTTTTATGGGTCAGTTCTCCGACAAAATTAACCTGTTTTCCGTCAATCCAGGGCTTAACCTCTCTTTCAAAAAAAGGTACATCTACCGGATCTATTGCCGCAGCAATAACCAGCTGGCGTTTAACTCTTTTTGCCACCTCAATTGCCAATCCCGGTCCTTTTTTCTCCGTAATTCTTCCTACCCAGAGTAAATAATCACCTCTCGGTTTTTCAACATAAGTATATTCAGATACATCCAATCCGTTATAGACGGTTCCAATAAAATTCAAGTCAGGCAACCCTTTTCTTTGGTTATCGGAAATGGAAATAAAAGGTTGTTTCTTATGTGTTTCAAGAATCCGCCGCTTCTCTTCAGGCACTTCCCCGGGATAAAACGACCCGTGCATGGTATGGACCACCGGTGTCTTAACCAGTTCAGCCAAAAACATGGGAATATATTGGGCATGGTTATGGATAAGCTCAAATTCACCTGCTCTTCGGAAACACTCCCTGAAATGAAGAAGCGGCATCAAAGCGCTTCCCTTAGCCAGTCCGCTGTTTCCCAGTTCCTCAGCGAATACGCTGACCAGTTTGGCGCGTGTTTGGCTGTCGCCGGTCGCAAATAAAGTAACATCGTGGCCACGCTCGACCAATCCGTCAGCCAAAAGGGAAACAATTTTTTCCGTACCTCCGTAAGCCTTGGGCGGAACCGATAAATAAGGAGGAGCCAAAAGTGCTATTTTCATCCTGAACTTAGTATAACTAAAAAAACATTATCTATAAAGGAAGAATCTCTTCACCAAAATAAATTGGAATATTCAAATAAGGTTATCATTAATGTAAAATTAACCTGACTTATCCATTAAAATATATAATAATCGCATGACTGATAAGACTTTATTTTATGAGGCGTTCAAACAGGCCGATGACGGTATCTTCATCACCGATTCCGACGGGTTGATAAGATACGCCAATCCCGCTTTCGAAAAGATTACCGGTTTTTCTTTAAAAGAGGCCCGTGGAAAAACACCCAGAATAATAAAATCCGGCTATCATTCACTGAAATATTATCAGTCCATGTGGACAAAAATTCTTTCCGGAAAGATGCACCGATCCAGGGTCATTAATCGGCGCAAAAACGGCCGCATTTTTTACGCGGACCACACTGTCTCTCCTATCAAGGACAAAAACGGCCGGGTAGTGTACTTTATCGGTATCTGGAAGGATATTACCAAACAGGTCAAACTGGAGAAGGTCAAGGATGAATTTATTTCTGCGGCCAGCCATGAACTGAAAACGCCGTTGACAAGCCTCAAAGCATATTCACAACTGTTGAAATTGCAGCTTGAAAAAAAGGGTGATCGCCGGACATTTATCCTATCGGAAAAAATAAATGACCGGTTAAACCATCTGATGAAATTAGTCAAAGCCTTATTGAATACGGAAAAACTTCAGGAAGGTAAATTACAGCTGGATAAAAGAACATTCGGACTTCTACCGCTCCTTAAGGAAGTCAGGATGGAATTAAACGCTGTCTATCCCAAAAGAAAAATCAATTTTCCCAAGTCTAAAATCAGTGTATATGCGGACAGGATAAGGTTATCGGAAGTAATTACCAACCTGCTTTCAAATGCCGTTAAATATTCACCCGATAACAAAAAAATTGACATCACTGCAGAAGTTGTGAAAGATGAGGTTGTAATCAGCATCAGAGATCAGGGTCCGGGCATTCCTGAAAACGAAAGGGCGAAAATATTTCGCCGGTTTTATAAAATTCGAAACGCAAAATACGATAATAATTCCGGTTTCGGACTGGGCCTTTATATTTCAGCCGAGATCGTTAAAAGCCATGGCGGCAGGATCTGGGTAGAAAACAATAAGGAAATAGGTTCAAAATTCTGCTTCACTTTACCCGGATAAACTTTCTTATATGCCGGTTTGTTATATTTAGTGGATTTCAGCTATAATACAGAGCCTTATGGCAATCCATATGAAAAAAAGCGGAATTATATACGCGCATATTCAGGAAAAACAAAAACTGTCAGTTAATGGTATAAAAATATTTTTTATCTTACTGATAATGTTTTTTATCTGGACAAACCAAACCCGGATAGCCGGTTCAAAAAATCAGCAGAATAAAAGTATCGTTGCCCGGTTGGTCCGGTTAGCTGTTTCAAATACGCCCACTCCTTCTCCTACAATTACACCCTCTCCTACTCCCACACCGACACCTGTCTTTCTTCCGTCAAGACTTATTATTGAAAAGTTGGGTATTGATGCGCAAATCGAGTTTGTGGGAGCCGATGAAAACGGCAAAATGGAAAATCCGTCACAATGGAATACGGTTGGCTGGTATAAAATCGGACCGGTACCGGGTCAACATGGTAATTCTGTCATCGCCGGCCATCTTGATACAAATTTGGGTAAACCGGCGGTATTTTATAATTTGGAGAATCTGGAAACTGGGGATATCATTCAGGTTCTGAAAATGAACCAAAGCTCAGTTACCTTTCAGGTAACAGGTAAGGAAATTTTTCCATATGACCAGGTACCTGTTGATAACATTTTTATGTCTGATGATAAATCTAAATTAATTCTCATTACCTGTAATGGCCAATATTTCCGCAATTTAAAAAGCTACTCTCATCGCCTGGCAGTTATATCGGAATTAATCTAAACGGGACGGGGGTAGAATTAATTATTATAACAATCTGAAACACCTCAAATTTTCTTCAGTGCTTCCTCATATCCCTTGACCATTTTCTCAACCGTAAAATTCTCCATTACATGGCTCCGGCAGTCCTGCCGTTTGATTGAGCCAATTTTCCCGACCGCTTCAATCATACCGACTTCATTATTACTATCTATAACAAAACCGGTCTTCCCGTCGACTACAACTTCCGGAATTGCTCCGTTTGAAAAAGCAACTACCGGTGTCCCGCAGGCCATCGCCTCTATCATTACCAGTCCGAAAGGCTCCTCCCAGACTATCGGAAACAAAAAAACTTTGGCATTCTGGTACATCTCCACCTTCCTATAAAACTCCAACTCCTTATGCCAGACTATCTGCTTCCCGTCGATCTCTTTTTTCAGCTCCTCAAAATAATCCTCATCCCTTATTTTCCCTGACAAATAAAGCTTCATACCGAGCTTTTTGGCCACTCTTATGGCCGCTCCCTGGTTTTTATGCCGGCCGATTGTTCCCAGCATCAGAAGATATTCC
>Ga0209542_10003083_pt1 | contig 36194 bp, 29 predicted proteins | sample RifCSPhighO2_01_FD_184028 | JGI IMG/M metagenome (GOLD analysis project Ga0209542, IMG submission 184028) | Soil microbial communities from Rifle, Colorado - Rifle CSP2_plank highO2_0.1 (SPAdes) (version 2) | ecosystem: Environmental > Terrestrial > Deep subsurface > Rock core/Sediment ...
GCTTGTGGACTGGCTTCTTTGGTACAATCTGAAGCGACCCCATGAGTCCTTGGGACAAGTATCACCTTTGCGCTATATTGTGTCTGGATTACCAACCAGGGAGTGCCAAATGTACTGGACTCGTACAAGCACTTGACAAAATACACACCATTTCTATAATAGAATTTGCCAACATGTACTTTTTCTCCCTTCCCTCTAAAAATAGAGGATCAAGGGGCGGAACTCCCACATGGGCGTCATAAGAAACACGTTGGTAAAAAGTAGAGCGGGTTCCGACCCTACACCTTCAGAAAATCCTAGAGGTGTACGCTCGGAACCCGTTTCTCTTCTATGCGTGTTTTTGCCATGCGCATGAGTTTCAAAAGCCTCCTGTAATGAATGAGACCACCTGTGACAACAGCACCGACAACACCCAGCCAAAGTGCGATTCCTGAATCCGGTAATGTATGCCCGTCATCCATCTTCTGAAAAATCTCCGTGACTGACGCATCATCTTTATCTGACTCACGTACCGTACCGAGCTGACCTTCTTTTTCCGGTTTCGGGGCTGCCACACGTTCCAGACCAGATAAAGGATCTTCTGTCACCTGTCCCGAAACACTCTGAAGCGCAAGTTGTCGCGCATGACTCGTAATACCTCTGCGAACACTGTTTTGCTCTTCTGCAAGCTCACGAATGAATCTCCGTGATGGACGAGGAGAATCTGGCATTGTCGTCTTTCCGGCAAAATCACCAAGAAGATATGCCTGCAAACCTTGCATTCCTTCTGAAAAATGTGGAGCAAAAATGGCGTACCCACCATACAGCGCCACTGCCATCAGCGCCCCGATTCCCGCTCCGATGATTTGTTTCCACAAGGGAGATTTGTGTGACATTCCTCTTAGTATAGCATGAAAAAATTTGAATGGGAATGTGTCATTTTTTTCGTAAAATACTGCTCTTATATTCTTCCGGCTTGAATGCCGGAATTCGCATGATTTTACACCCGATATCTTTTTCTATCACCCCTGGAGGGAGTTTCTGGTCATATCCAAGACAGAGCACGTTCGGCTTAATTTCGCGTACCGGTTTCAGAAAATCTCCTCCCAAACTCCCGAGTACGACATGTGCTTCAGGATAGAGAGAAGAGAGAAGTTCCAGACGCTCTTTTTCCGCTTGTACGGGGGCACGCCCTTTGATCTGCTCTACAGATTGATCACGTGCAACAATAATGAAGAGCTCATTGCCCTTTTTTTGTGCCTGATCTAAAAAAAACCGGTGTCCGGGATGCAGGCAGTCGAATGTTCCACAAACAAGAACGCGCATGGCCAAAACACACTCTTTACTTAACGTTGTTCCATGTCAATAACATACAGACGCTTTTCATCGAGGATGTAGAGTCGTCCTTCATCCTGATCGACAAATAGATCTTGCAATTCCCCAATTGAATCTCCTTCCAGAACATACTGGCGTATATACGATGAATCTCCACTGGCCGATATCTCACTGGAAACAATGACGCGAGAATGAAGAGGGTCAAGGAAATAGAAATTCCCATTTTGCAACTTAAAGACCTTTGTTGCTCTTTCAAGCACGCCTTCGGGCAAGCGCCGTATGGCAAACGGACGCACCTCTCCACGGAAGAGCCGCACGATCTTCCCACCATTTTTCAAGATATAGACATTACCATCAATCACCATATCGATGGCACCAGACAGATCTCCATTGACATTATATTCCACAGGAACGGAGTAGCGATTACTCAAGCGCTCATACTTGTAAATCTGATTATTCTCCGAAGAAAGAATATAGAAATATCGCAAATATGCTTTCACATCCTGGCCGGAAATCCACCCTGCGGGATCTTCTGTCTTGAATGATGTAAATTGCCCATTCGAAAATTCCAGAAGATTGTTTCCTGTTGTGAGGAAAGTCAGCACCTGATAGCGATCAAATTCTGTGCCATCAATCAAGACTTCCTGATCCGATACCAGGAGAGGATCATCGATCGCATTTAAGAGAACGCGATAGAGATTTTGACGATCAAATGCAATAAATTCTCCATCTCCCAAGCCAATTAAACCTTGTGCCAGTACTGCAGGAGCCTTTGATGAGAGATTCACCACGGTTCGGGGAGAAAGGCGGATGATATTATTCATTTCTTCCCGCTTGGTACGAATGCGGTCAAGAAGATCGAGTGCTTCGGTGCGAAATGCGCTCACTTCGTTATCTACCACCTGTTTCGCTCGCTCCTCCGCCCGTTGCAAAATAGCATTTGCTGCTTCGCCGTCACCGGCGAGATACCGGTTTTGCGCCGTCTGTATTTCGGAAGAAATTTGTTCCACAAGCGATTCCAATTCCACCTGCGTCTTTCCACGTTGGCTTAAGACGGCAACATGAATGACGATCCATACCAAAAGAAGTATACCGACTGCGGCGGCCAACAGAAGCAGCTGACGACGACGTCTGTATCGCGGGTGCGTGATATGTGAAATCCATGCTGCAAAAGATGCATGTGCTCGTTTTGCATGAAAAAGTGATGTGATATTGCGGGGAAGAAATTCCCGAAGCTTCCTACTCCACGTGAAAAAACTCTCTACAGAAAAAGAAGAAGTGCTTCGTCGAAGGGTAGAACGAGATGCAGGAGCCGTAACGCGCCGTATCGCGCGTGGCTCATCGGATGCAAAGAGAAGAGTTGCAATCGCAGCCGCTTCTCCATCCGATTCCATATGAGACAGAAGTTCATCAAGTAAATGCTCTTCCCGATGTGCGTGCTGCGCAAGTTGTGTCGGAGTGAGTGATCGAAGCAATCGCTGTGTGGAAAAAACGACGATATCTCGTGGATCCAGAGCACCGGATGCAACATGGACAAACGCCGGAATCGGCTTGCGGCCTCCGTATTCCGTAATCTGCGTCGTCAGAGCACCGCGAACGAGATACGCCTCTCCACGACCCGTGTGCGACACATGCAGCACACCCTGTGTATCCAGTATCGCAATAATCATATGCGCTTCTTCCACGCGGCGCGCGAGAAAAAGCCCCTTCAGAAATCCATTTAACTCTTTCAACGTTCCATCAAGACGATCCGGCGCTTCATCACCACCTTCCAAAAGAGAATGATCGATGATCGCCATACACTCACGTTCCACGGTTTCCATATCACTCGCATTGGCACGCACATGCATCAGCACACAGACATGCTCTTTTTGATGCGACCGTAGAGAATGTGTCACAAGAGAAACAGCGCGCGGTGCGGATGTTTTCCCCGTCCGGATCTTTACATCCATGAGTGAAAGATTATCGCATTTACAGGAATATGAGCAAGATTTGAAGGTAAAGAGCGTCTTGTTTTGACACATATCTGTTGTAATGCGACGGTTGGTATGAATGGAGAATCCCATCTATGTACAAAGTTTCATAGTAATAATTTGTTTACTGTAAGCCAAATACTCTTAGTAATATCAAATTTGGTATTGCAATCCTATTAAAAGGAGCGTAGCATGCTGAACATAGAACTTTATAGATATTCATGAAACCCATACGAAGATGGATTGGAGGACGAAAACGAAAACAATCTTCCATATCACAATCACCCACTCGCACCGAACCACGTTCGGGTGAGCAAAAACAGCACAGGAAAGGTTTACGAGTGTATCCGCTCGGCGGCTTTGAACAAATCGGCAGAAACTGCTTCGTCGTCGATGTCGACGATGATCTCTACATCATCGATCTCGGCCTTCAGTTCCCCGAGGAAGACATGCTCGGAATCGATTATCTCGTGCCGGATATCTCATATTTGAAAGGAAAAGAGGGAACGATCAAAGCTCTCCTCTTCACGCACGGACACCTGGATCATATCGGTGCCATACAACATCTTCTGCCGGAACTCCACTTTCCTCCCTGCTACGGGACAAAACTCACCATGGCTATGGTGCGCAAGCGTCTCGATGAAGAAAAACTAACAGGAAAGGCTCAACTAAAATCCATTCTCTATGGAGAAAAGATCCGAATTGGAACAGTGGAGGTGGAATACATCCGAGTAAATCACAGTATTCCCGATTCTGCCGCCATCGCTCTCCACACACCATACGGAACGCTTATTCACACGGGGGACTTTAAGTTCGATTTTACTCCCATAAATGAGCCTCCTACAGATATGCACCGTCTTGCGACTCTCGGAAAAGATGGAGTTCTCGCCATTATTGCCGACTCTACCAATGCCACAAAACCCGGCATGAGTCCAAGTGAAAAGGATATTTCCCAAACGCTCTTCGGACTTATTCGCGATGCGGATGGACGTATTATTGTGTCCACGTTCAGTTCACTCCTTAATCGGATCCAGCAAATCGTCGATCATGCGAGAAAGTTTAATCGGACGATTTTTATCTCCGGGCGTAGCATGGAAACGAATATCGAAATTGCCCAGAATCTTGGCTATCTTAAAGCCCCTCGCGGACTCATCCGCAAAGCAGGGCCGGGAATGAATCAACTGCCGGATAAACAAGTACTTATTATTACCACCGGAAGTCAGGGAGAAGAAAATGCGGGACTTGCTCGCATCGGTCTCGGCACCCATCGTCATATCAGCATCAAAAAAGGTGATACGGTCATCTTAAGTTCCAACCCCATAATCGGGAATCAGCGGGCAGTTGCAAAAGTCATCAATAATCTGCACGTCCAAGGGGCAAAGGTGAAGACGAATGCGGAACTCGCACTGCACACAACAGGACATGGTCATTGTGATGACATCATCCTTATGCATCGGCTTGTGCGCCCGCGCCACATCATTCCGGAACACGGCGAACCATACATGCGCGAAGCACATGCAGATATAGCACGCAATCTCGGATACTCTGATAATCAGATACACATGCTTACGAATGGCGAGATTCTCGAATTCGATGTAGAAGGAAATGCACGCAAGAGTAAAACCAAAATCCCCATCCGCGATGTCATTATCGACGGCCGCACACCGGCAACAGCTGAAGGACAACGCGTATTGACGGATCGAAAAATCATGAGTACGGGAGGAGCAATCGTCGTCGTTCTCAAAGTATACAAAGACTCCAAACGTCTTGTCGGCGATCCTGATGTAATTTCTCGCGGACTTATTTATGGATCTGAACAGGAAAAGGTGAGCAAAGAAGTCGTACGCATCGCCAAAAAGACGTATGAAGAGGAATTCGCACGCAAAACTACCGATCGCAAAGCGGTGAAGCGCGCCATCACCGGCGCCTTATATCGCTACTTTAATCGAGAGATTGATCGCGAACCGATGATCGTGCCATTAGTTGTGGAAGTATAACATGAAGGTGGCAAGGTATACTTTCTCCATGTCGAATCAGAAAATCGTCCATTCCACCCTCTGGCAAATCGCCAGCCAATGTGTCATGGCGTTTTTAAGTATCATCACGGTTAAATTCGTAGCGCTGGGCCTCTCAAAGGAACTCGCCGGAAATTACAATTCTGCCTACGGTTTTCTCCAACTTTTCGGCATCCTCGCAGATTTTGGCCTCTATGCCGTTTCCGTACGGGAAATGAGTGCGGCAAAGGATAAAGAAAAAATCTTGAGCACAATCATTCTTCTTCGCAGCGTCACCATTTTCCTTGCGCTCGGATCTGCACTCCTCTTCGCATGGATATTGCCTGTGTGGCAGGGTACTCCACTTCCTTTAAGCATCACCATTGCCGCACTCGTTCCATTCTTCACACTCCTTGCCGGCATGATGCGAACGGTCTTCCAGATCACCTATACAATGCACTACGTCTTCGTTGCAGAAGTTGTACAGCGCATCATCACCGTCGCCCTGATCGGACTTCTTGTGATACTTGGCATGCGTGGAAGCACCGACCTCCACCACCTGCATCTCGTTCTTTTCTTTGGCGGCATCGGTGCTTTCGTTCTCTTTGTGATTTCACTTTTTTATGCAAATCGACTCCTACCCATACAGTTCTCTTTCGATGCGGCTTTACTGAAAGAGATCTTCAAAAAGGCGGCGCCGTACGGTCTTGCCTTCCTCTGCATCGCTCTCTATCGCCAATTCGACACCACACTCATCGCCCTCTTGCGAGACGACTATGAACTGCAAAATGCCTACTACGGATTTGCCATTCGCATCACCGATATGGCCTATCTCATTCCCACATTTCTTCTGAATTCCACACTTCCCATGCTGACACGATCACACATACATTCTCCAGAGCGTCGAAACATTCTAGAACGCACTCTCCTCCTCATTCTCACTTTCGGCATCATCATCTGTCTCTTCTCGCTCCTTTGGCCCCGCCCGTTTATGCAGCTTCTTACCACGGAGCAATACTTGAGTACAGCCACTCGCACCGGAGCAGATACCGCTCTCGCCCTTCTCTCTCTCCCCATGCTTCTCAACGGTCTTATTCTCTTTTGCTTTTATGCGCTCCTCACGATCCACCATTGGCGCCCATTGGTGACGCGCCTCGCGGCGATCGCCTTTCTCACCATTCTCTTGAATAGTGTTCTCATTCCTCGCTTCGGCTTCATCGGCGCAGGCATCACCTCAATCATCATTCATGTTCTCCTCACGCTCATCCTTCTTCCTGTAACTCTCTCCGCCATCCAGTTTTCCATTCCATGGAAGAAACTCCTCCCCCTCATTCCGTTTACAGTTCTTCTTGGTGGAGCACTACTGCTTACCCAACCCCTTCTCACTTCAAATCTTCACACAGTCATTGGACTTGGTAGTATGGGCCTTTGGACAGGTATACTCGTTCACACATTAAAAATTCAAAGACTGACAAGATACTACTTCAAAACATTCCCTTATCGCCCAGAAAAATTTTGAAGTAGTATCTTGTCTTGCACAAAGCCCTTTTTCTTCTCACAGGCCTCCTCACTCTCTCCACACTCGAACTTTCCAAATTGCCCGACGGCGACCTCCATCTTCATCTTCTTGATGTCGGTCAAGGTGATTCCATTCTTCTTACCACTCCCTCCGGCAAACATATTCTTATAGATGGCGGTCCCAATCTCTCCGTACTGGAACATTTGGGAACATATCTTCCCTTTTTCGATCGTCACATTGATCTCCTCATACTTTCTCATCCAAATCAAGATCATCTCACCGCATTTCCCGAAATCACCAAACGGTATTCCATCGGCTCCATACTTCTCACCGGCGCCCCATTCGATCTTGCACGCTATGATGCGCTTATTACACAAATTCGGGAACGGAATATTCCCGTCATCGTCGCAGATCCTAAAAAGGATATTGCCATGGGAGATGGGGTATTGATCGATGTCCTCTGGCCACCACAAAAACTCCGGGAAACATTTCTCAACAATGAAAATGAACTCTCTATCATCGCACGTATTCTCTACAAAGAGCATAGCATTCTTCTCACTGGCGATATTGAACATGGCGGCGAAGTCGCGATTCTCCAGTCCGGCGCCGATAGTGATTCTACTATTCTTAAAGTTGCTCACCACGGCAGCAAATCCTCTTCATCCACAGGTTTTCTTCTTGCGGCTTCCCCCGATCTCGCGCTCATTTCCGCAGGAAAGAATAATCCTTACGGCCACCCCAACAAAAAAGTTATAGAACGGCTGGAGGCAATGGGAATTGAAGTAAGAAGTACAATCAAAGATGGCACTGTTTCCTTGATATTGGAATAAATAAAATATAGAAATTTAGCTTCACAAAGCCATTTTTTTAGCTATAATCTCGTCATCAAAACGATCCTCCTCGCCGCCGGCAGATCACAGAGATTCTGGCCACTCACGGACAAATATCTTGTCCCGATTTGTGGGAAGCCACTTCTTCTCCATCAACTCGATGCTCTACGCCAAGGAGATTGTGATGATATAATAATTGTTGCCGGTGTACACAATAAAAAACAGTTTGAAGAACTCCTACAACCTACAATCTACAACCTACAACCTATCCAAATTGTCGAACAACACAATTTGGAACTCGGCATGCAAGGCGCTCTCCTCGATGCTCTACCGCTCTGTGGATCAGATCCTGTTCTTATTGTCGGCAATGATATTGTGGAACCGGAACTCTTCTCTCAAATTCGCACGCAACTTCAAAGAGGAGATGCTGACGGAATCATTGCTGCAAGAAAAGTGGATGAATACTTTCCAGGTGGATATCTTACCGTGAATGAGACGTCCAACCGGGACGTCTCTACAACACAGGGACATATTGTGAACATCGTTGAAAAACCAGGAAAGGGAAATGAACCAAGCAATCTTGTGAACCTTGTTATTCATGCACATAAGAATGCAGCAGATCTCCTCTCTGTTCTTCAGCACACACAATCACACAATGACGATGCTTACGAACAGGCGCTCACCACGCTCTTTCAACAAAAGAATTATCAAGCATTCTTCTATAACGGAACATGGTTCCCTTTAAAATTCCCCTGGCATCTCCTTTCTGTTCTCTCACACATTCTTCAACAAAAAAATCTCCACCTTCATCCATCAGCCATCATCCATCCAACTGCAATCATTGATGGAAATGTTGTTCTTGGGGAAGATGTACATATCCATCCATATGCCTGCATTCGCGGCCCTTGTGTTATCGGAGATCGCAGCATTATTGGAAATAATGCTCTTATTCGCGCAACCAGTATCGGCACCGACTGCGTGATTGGATATAACAGTGAAATAAAAAACAGCGTTCTCTCTGATCATGTCTGGACTCATAGCACATACATTGCCGAGAGTATCATCGGAAGAAATGTTTCCTTCGGCGCAGGAAGCGTCACTGCAAACCTACGCCTCGATGAAGCAGAAATCTTTTCACAGGTGAAAGACCAACACATCTCAACAGGTTTATATAAATTCGGCACGATTATTGGAGACGACGTGCGCATCGGAATTCAGGTAGGATTACAACCGGGAATAAAAATCGGAAGTGGAACATTTATCAACAGCCGCACTCTTGTCACAAAGGACATCCCGGCAAAAAGTTTTGTACAGGAAAAGGGTGGGGAAATATCCATAAAAGAAAACCGCTCTTCTCTTCCACAACAGGAATTACGCGAAGGATTTCGTGCCGAATTTATGCAAAAAACACGCATATCTGAATAAAAAAGTTATCCACATCCATTGTGGATTTCCTTTGTTTCGATCTCTACACATCTTGAGGGAACTTCTCCACAAAATATTTTTTATTTGGCTAATAAAAGCCAAAAATGGTAGATTGGCTTTGTGAAATATCTGTGATGAATGTCTTCCACTAGTTTTCCACATCTTCCCCACACACATTCTGTATTCAGAATACTGACGAACTGCAGAGGAAAAAGGAAAACGGAAAAACTTTACAAGAGAATTCCACAGAATACACTGAAGAACCTTTGTTGTGGATAGAGGATACGATGATGACGAATATGATATATATCTTTATTTTCTTTCTATAGAATAGAAATGAAATTCACATGTAAAACATCCGATTTGTTTCAGGCATTGCAATTTGTCATTCGTGCAGTAAGCACGCAACATGCGCTTCCTATTTTACAAAATATTCTTCTTGAGACAGAAGAAAACAGGTGCAAGTTGAGTGCAACAAATTTGGAATTGAGCATCATATCCACTTTCCCTGTGGCAACAAAAGCGCATGGAGGAATTACCGTTCCGGCAAAAGCGCTTTTAAATGTTGTGCAGTATGGTTCGGAAGAAGAAATGCTGTTTGAGGTTTTGGGTGAAGGAAAATTACGATGCTCATCTTCGCGAACAAAAATACTTCTCTGTGGAGAGAGTGTGGAAAATTATCCAAAAATCTCTATTCTCAAAGAACGCGAAGAAATATTTTTTGAGCCGATGTCACTGCTCGAAGGTTTGCATCTGACAACTTTTTCTGCGGCACAATCCAGTTTGCGGCCTGTTCTTTCCGGCGTGTATATAAAGAGCACGGAAAAAGGTCTGATTATTGCGGCAACGGACAGCTACCGGTTGTCGGAATACATACTTCCTATAAGCACAGAAGGGCAACAGGTGGAGTGTATTATTCCAGTCAAGGTTCTTGAAGAATTAAAGGGCATTGTTTCAAGTGTGCAGAAAGCAGGGAAGTCAGCTTCTAAAGGCAATCTTTCTTGTGAAGTTTCCATGGCACTCAATAGCCAGCAAATACAATTTACCGTTGGTTCGACGCATGTTCTTTCGCGCTTGATTAATGGGATATTTCCAAATTATCAACAAATTATTCCGTCTGAAAAAAAAACCAAAGCACTGGTTTCCGTGCAAAAACTCATCACAACAATAAAGCGAATGCATTATTTTGCAAAAGAGGTGAATAATACCCTGACATTCGTTTTTTCCAGTGGTTCTATTCATATTTCAACACCGCAGACACAACTGGGAAACGAGGAATCCACACTCTCTTCTGAAACCGAAGGACAGGAAAATAAAATTGCGCTTAGCTCTTCATATTGTTTGGATTTTTTGAGCCATGTAGAAGCAGAAGAGATTGAAATATGTGTTCATGATAGTATGCATCCTGCGGTGTTTAAGATTCCCGGAAAAGAACATATGCTTCATCTTGTCATGCCTTTACGAATTCAAGAAGAATGATTCTATAAAAGGAATTTTTTCCATCACAATTAATTGTTCACTGTGTATTGTTCATGAATTCTTCCCTTCTCCTTGGGACGAAGACACATCAGGATATAGAGCAGCTTCTTGAAAAAAAGAAGGAAGTTGTTGTGTCAGGTCTTTCAAATGAGACAGCGAAAGCTCTTCTTGTTGCTCAAATTCTTTCTTTTAAGGATTTTTCCATACTTCTCGTTACTGAAAATGAGGAGAGAAAGGAGCTTCTTCGGCATTGGTGCGGATTTTTTGGCGTTATGTGCGAAGAACTTTTTTATAATAAAGAAGAGGGAATATCTGCTTCCTTGCTCCAAAAAATTCTTCTTCTGTATACAAGAAAAGGGGGCGGTGTGTTCCTTGCAACACGAGAGTTTTGGGATGCAACAATTCCGCGCATACAAAAGCTTCAAGAACACGCTCTCATACTGAAACCCGGGCAATCGGTCTCTTTTACGCATTTTGTGGAGGATCTTATTGAGCGCGGTTATATTCATAGTAATGACAACTGCCTTTATCCGGGAGAGTATCGGCGTCAAGGGGATGTTCTTGATATATTTCCTGTGCAACTCCTGCATCCAATTCGTGTGCTTTTTGCTCTCGAGACGGTTGAGAAATTTTTTATAATTGACCACAATGACGCGTTGGTTCTTGCGCCATTTGATCAAGATCTTCACATTTATTCACTTCAGTGTGATGAGAGCGCGCCTCTCTCAAAACAAATTCCAGAAGATTCCCTTTTAATCCTTGATGATCAAGATGATGTTCCTGTGCCGAAAAATGTAAAAACACTTCGTTTCACAGCATTTCCAGAGAGTGAAGAAAATCATGTGCATGTTCGTTATCTCTCCATTTTGAAGTTCTACACGCTTACAGATTTTCTGAATGACGTTCGGGATAAGCTGCAACAGGAATGGACTCTGGTTGTCGTGACGCGGCGTGGTGAGGAATTGCAGGGAATTTTTGATGAAGAACACATACCCTATCTCATAGAAGGGAAAAGAAAACCGGGCGTAGTGACACTCTTCAAAACGCATGAGCAAGCTCTTCTGCCGCACTCTATTCAGAATCCGGATCTCAAATGTGCGCTTTTGACCGATCGCGAAATTTTTTCTCTCAAAAAAACTGCTCACCAGCGCAGTGTGCAAAAGTTGGCGTTGGATTTTATCACTTCACTTTCGGCTGGCGATTTTGTAGTGCATATGGAACACGGGATTGGAAGGTTTGAGGGAATGACACAAAAGATGGTGGATGGAACCACGCGTGAGTATTTGGAAATCACGTATGCGGAAGGGGATAAATTATTTATTCCGGTCGATCAGGCGGATAAATTAAGCAAGTATGTGTATGAAGATGGGAACGAGCCGGTGTTGACACGACTTGGGACAAAGGAATGGAAAAAGGTGACGGAAAGAATGCGAAAAGAGACGCAGGAAATAGCAAAGGAACTCCTTGTGCTCTATGCAAAACGCGCGAATGCAAAAGGATTTGCATATGAGGGTGACAATAAAGCCCAGGAAAAATTTGAAGAAGCATTTCCCTACCAGGAAACACCGGGACAAATCAAAGCCATCGAGGATATCAAGAAAGATATGGAGGATCCGCATCCTATGGATCGTCTTGTGTGTGGTGATGTAGGTTTTGGAAAAACGGAGGTCGCGATGCGTGCGGCATTTAAGGCTGTTCAAGATGGCAAGCAGGTGGCATGTATTGCACCAATCACTATTTTGGCTGATCAGCACTACCATAATTTTCAAGATCGTATGAAAGGATTTGATATGGAGATCGAAATGTTGAGTCGCTTTCGTACACAGAGGCAACAAAAAGAAACGTTGAATCGGCTGCGAAAAGGGAATACGCACATCGTGATCGGCACACATCGTTTGCTGCAGGATGATGTGAAGTTCTTTAATTTAGGACTCGTCATCATTGATGAAGAACAGCGTTTTGGTGTGAAACAGAAAGAGAAATTCAAGAGTTTGCGTGCGTCCGTTGATATTTTGACGCTCACAGCAACTCCTATTCCCCGTACACTCAATCTTGGTCTCCATAAGCTTCGTGATATTTCCACAATCACCACTCCGCCACCCGGCCGTTTGCCGATTATCACGGAGGTGCGCAAGTATTCCGATCAACTCATTCGCCAGGCAATTCTTTATGAAATCAAAAGAAAAGGGCAATGTTTTGTGTTGTATAATCGGGTGGAAACGATTGATGCGTTTGCGGAAAAATTGCGCATGCTTGTTCCGCAGGCCACATGCATCGTCGGTCATGGGCAACTGAAACCGGAAGAATTGGAAAAGCGCATTCTTGCCTTTAAGAAGGGAGAATACGACGTGCTTGTAAGTTCGACCATTATTGAAAATGGCATTGACCTTCCTCGAGCGAATACGCTGATTGTGAATGCGGCAGAGTGTTTTGGCCTTGCTCAACTCTATCAGCTTCGCGGGCGCGTCGGCCGTGGAAAGGTGCAAGCGCATGCATACTTTCTCTATCATTCACAGAAACTGAAAGATGATGCCAAGAAGCGCCTGCGTGCGATTGTGGAAGCATGCGAACTGGGAAGCGGATTCCAGGTGGCAATGCGCGATCTGGAAATTCGCGGCGCGGGAGAAATTCTTGGCGCGAACCAATCGGGAACAATGCAAACGGTGGGAGTGAGCCATTATATGCGCATGTTGAAGAATGCCGTACAGGAATTGCGTAGTGGCGGAAAGGAACGGATGGAGGAGGAAGAGAATGTGGAAATTTTGCTCCCCACAGAAGCGCTTATCCCTCCGTACTACATTCCTGATGAAGGGGAGCGTATTTCGCTCTATCAAAAGCTTGCAGCAGCGGAAGATGAGAAGATTCTTTCCGAATTTGCTCTGGATTTGCGCGAAGAGTACGGCGAACCCCCGGAATCTGTGCAGAATCTCTTTATGGTTCTCCAACTCAAACTTGTCTGCCGCTCTGTTGGAGTTCTGCGCGTGAAGGCGGAGGAAAATCGTGGTGTGCGTACGATCATTCTCAACCTTAGTCAACGGGTGACGGCAAAAGAAGTGATGCAGCTTTTGCAGGGGAATGCGAAGTGGAAAATCAGCAGCAATACTCTACGTATCACAGAAGAAGCGATGGGGGCAGAAAAGCTCATCAGCGACATTCGTTTATTGCAGAAGGCAAAGCCCGTTCGACAAGCTCAAAATAAAAAGGAGAAGCAGAAAGAGTGATCAAGGATTATTTGTGCATCTCTTGCTACACTGTTTCTAAAGCCGAGGTGGCGGAATTGGCAGACGCGCCAGCCTTAGGAGCTGGTATCCGCAAGGATGTGTGGGTTCGACCCCCACCCTCGGCACCAGCATCAAACCACAACTCTCACCCCCAATTCCTTCAAGAGTTTCTCATCAATGGGTGAGGGGGCGCCGAGCATGAGGTCTTTGGCCTTTTGATCTTTAGGGAAAGCAATAACTTCGCGAATGTTCGGTTCATCGGCGAAAAGCATGCAGACGCGGTCGAGTCCCATAGCAATGCCCCCATGCGGTGGTGCGCCGTACTCGAAGGCTTTGAGCATATGCCCGAATCGTCGTTCGGCATCCTCATCGGTGATTTGTAGAACGTCGAACACTTTTTTTTGCAAATCACGTTCGTGGATGCGCATGGATCCGCCCCCGATTTCGACGCCATTGAGCACCAGATCGTATGCGACGGCGCGCGCGGCAAGTGGATCTTTCAGAAACAGTTCTTCATCTTCGGGATGCGGGCGTGTAAAGGGGTGATGCACGGCAACAACTTGTGCATCCGCATTTTTCTCGAACATAGGAAAATCGACGATCCATACATACTTCCAAATTGAGGTATCAATCATGTTCAACATGGCGGCAACCGCATTGCGGACATGCCCCAGAGGAACTAATGCATGTGGATACGGTCCGGCTGCAAAAAAGAGGAGATCACCATTCTCTGCATGCGTGACCTCTTGTAATTTCTGAAGAAATTCTGTTCCGGCATTCTTTGCCACAGGTCCGCTGTCTTCTCCAATCTGCACCCACGCGAGTCCTTTTGCGCCGTGACGCTCTGCAAGATCGGTGCAGTCATCAATGTCTTTGCGACTGAATCGTTCCCCTTTAGGGACGCGAAGAGCTTTCACTACACCACCACGAGCAACAGCGTCGGCGAAGACTTTGAAGCCGCATGTTGTTGCTATCTCACTTACATCGATGAATTCGAGGCCGAAGCGCAGGTCGGGCTTGTCGGAGCCGTATCGCTCCAGTGCATCGCGATATGTCATTCGTGGAAAAGGAAGATCGGGCATGCGTTTACCGGGGCAGATCTTTTTCGTGAAGGCAATGAAGCACCCTTCCATGATTTGGATCACGTCTTCCTGCTCGGCAAAACTCATTTCTATTTCAAATTGCGTAAATTCCGGCTGACGATCGCCGCGTTGATCTTCGTCACGAAAGCACCGTGCAACCTGAAAATATCGATCAAAGCCGCCGATCATGAGGAGTTGCTTCAATTGTTGCGGACTTTGTGGAAGTACGTAGAAGGCGCCATGGTAGAGCCGCGATGGCACGAGATATTCCCGAGACCCCTCCGGAGTGCCTTTAATGAGAATCGGTGTTTCGATTTCGAGAAAATTGTTCTTCGAAAAATATTCGCGAATGATACGCACGATCTCGTGACGCATGATGATATTTTTCTTCATGCGTTCCCGACGAAGATCCAGGTACCGATACTCCAAGCGTATTTCTTCGTTAATCTCTTTTTCCTGATCCACTTCAAAAGGCGGTGTTTTGGACTCATTAAGAACGTCAATACTGCTTACAAGAACTTCAATGTTTCCTGTGGGATTATCTTCGCGCTCGGCACCTTTTACACGCTTTCGCACCATTCCGTTTATTTTCAGCACCCATTCCAAGCGCACATTCTCGGCGGCGGTGAAGAGTTTCTTTTGATCAGGAGAGAATACGATTTGCGTGAAACCATAGCGATCGCGCAGATCAATGAAGATGAGGCCGCCGTGATCACGGCGCCGATGCACCCAGCCACAGAGTGTGACTTGGCTGTCACAATTCTTGGCACAAAGTTCGCCACAAGTATGTGTGCGCAGCATAGAAAGAACTATACGAGGTTGTTGCTGGAGAGCCAATACATTGCGCGAAGTGGAGGGGCGGAGTGATGTAAAGTTGTCTAGACATACTGGTGAAGTATGTAATGAAGAGTTTACAAAATAAACAACAAAGTTTATTTTTCCATAGTATATCTTCATTTCCATTTCTACAGTGTCCACACCTTCACGAAAAAAATCCGTTTCTCTTGAAAAAGAGAAACATGATCAGGAGCACTGTAAAAGAAATCTCTGTTCTCATGAAAATCTTCGAAAAACATTTCGTTGGTTTCTCGGCACAACTCTTCTTTCAGGAGCCGGTATCGGCGGCGGCTATCTTGCATATGAGAATATGCAGTTACGTGATCGGCAGAATGTATTGAAAACAACACTTGATGATATGAGCTCGCGTACGAATCAGCGTCTGAATCAGATTGTCAGTTTGAGTGATCTGGATGAAGCGGCGGAATATGTCACACCTGCGACCGTGCGTGTTGAGGGCCCGCTTGGGCTGGGATCGGGCGTGATTGTCACTGACCGGCTTGGCAGAAAATACATCCTCACAAATGGACATGTGACCGAAGGAAATTCATTTAAACGGGGAGATTGGATGGATTTTCAAGATGCGGTCTACAAAGTAACGATGTATACGGGAAATGATTTCAAAGATGATGGCATTTCATTTGATGCTGCCCCGGTAGTTTCGGAGAATGGCAAACGCGCACATTCTTTTTCAGACAAGCGGGATCTCGCTCTTCTTGCTCTTCCGCCGGATATTGAACGCAGGATTATGGAAGGGGAAATTGCCATACCAACCATTCATCTTTGGAATCACGAGGAGAACACACTTCGTGTGGGAACGCCGGTTATTGCCGTGGGAAATCCGTTTGGAGAACCGGATCATGTGACACAGGGGATCATCAGCCACACGCAAGCAAGCGGAGGCAGTCTCGAGCCGGAGAATGTGTTTGTGCGAACGAGTGCGCCGATTAATCCCGGAAATTCCGGTGGCGGACTTTTTGCAGTCGTACGGGAGAATGGAGAACTGAAGACGTATCTCGTTGGCATCAATACGTGGGGATACAATGGAGGAGACGGCGTAAGCGGTTCCATTGATGTGCGTATTATTGTCCTGGAAGCATACAAGTGGGGTATTCCGCTTGTTTCAGATACAGAGATAAAGAAATACCAAATATGGTGGAAAGATGAGATAGAACCGCGGCTGCGGGAGCAAGGGATATTGGAGGATGATTTATCAGAGGATTCTGATGACTGAAGAACTTGCAGCATTTCTTGAGCTTGCAAAGGCGCGTCAGTCTTCACCGGAAGATCTTCGAAAAATAATGAGTGTTTTGAAGACCATGGAACAGTATATGACGAAGACGCAGTGGGAAGTGTATCTTTTTCTAAAGAGTACGCTCAAAAGTTCACGCAAATAATTTTCCCAACTCTTCTTTAAACTCATCAACGTCTTTGAATTCCCGATGCACGGAAGCGAAGCGGATATAGGCGACTTTGTCGATGCGTTTGAGTTCCCTCATGACGTCGTTTCCTATGGTTGTGCTTGCAACTTCTTTTTTATTTGCAGCCCACTTTTCTTCAAGTTTATTGAGGAGTTTATCAATACGTTCCTGTGTAATGGGTCGTTTCGTACAGGCGAGCCAGATGCCGCGTTCCAGTTTGCTGCGATTGAATGGTTCGCGTGTACCATCGCGTTTGATGACAATAAGAGAAATAAGTTCCTGTCGCTCAAAGGTTGTGAAACGATGTTCACACTTTTCACACACCCTTCGTCGACGAATAGCACGACTGTCTTCCGTTGTGCGTGAATCAATCACGGCAGTATCAGCGCATTTGCAGCGAGGGCAATGCATGTGGATAGTATACTCGTTTTATTTCGTATATGCTTCATTGTTCCGTGTACAAGAGAAATCACCGTCGATGGTGAATTTTTAGGTAATTTTCCCCCATCAAGCAATACCACAGACGCATCGGCATCTGCAAAATACTCCTGTATTTCTTTTGGCGTGTAACACGGCGGATGGCCGGAGATATTTGCGGATGTCGTAGAGATCGGCTTTCCATATGCTTCAGCAAGTTTTTGGGCGATGGGGTGAGAGGAGAGGCGGATACCTAATGAGGGGAATGGAGATAATTGATCATGAGTTCTGGGTAAAGGGAATAGTTGATGTGGAGCTTTTTCTTTCATTGGTAGTACCAATGTCAATGGACCGGGGAGGTGTTTTTTTGCCAATTCTTCTGCTTTTTCTGACCATTCCACATAGTTCTTTGCTTCCTTGAGAGATGAAAAAAGTGCACTCACAGGCTGATCTGTAGGACGATTTTTGAGCGTGAAAAGTTTCACAACTGCTTCGGGATTGCTCAAATCACATGCAAGTCCGTAGCACGTTTCGGTTGGGTAAATGACAACACCGCCTTTTTCGAGCACATCAGAGCTTGCTGCAATGCCGTCTGTCGTAGGAGGCAAGATACGCATCACGAAAATACGGCATACTCACCCAAAAGCTCTTCGATATTTTTTTCGAGAATCGGTGACCATGTAACTGTAAGCGGAAGGAGAAGATTCTGCTGTCCGATTTTGAGTGCGACGCTCTCTGTTCCGGGAAATTGCGTGAGCGCATTCTTGAGATCAAAGAGCAGTTGTTTCGGCGCCCGGGAAGGAAGGAGAATCTGATGATTTGCCTGTGTATCTTTCGAAGATAAAGAAGAATGCAATTTTTCAAGAAGATCGTCTGTTGGCATTCCCTCCATAAGCCATATGCCGAGCGGGCCGAGAAATCCGTCGGCGTTTGCATCGCTATGCGCATTCAGTGTGATGTTTTCACCGGCAATCACGTTTCCTTCATCATCAATCATTTCGATGGATTCTTCTTCATCGAATGTATGCCGCACGGGAGAAATTCCCCGCTTCGCCTCTTCTTCGTCAAAGAATCCTTCCGCCTTTGCCTTTTCGATCATTGTAGAGAGCGACGATCTTTTGATCGCATCGGCGCGGAGCTGTAATTGTGCTGCACGGAGGTTGAGAGTGCCGCAGATCACGAGAACCGTGTCCGGTTCAACAAGTAGTTTTTCCGCTTCTGCATACACGCGGGGAAACAGCGTCACTTCCATTTTTCCCGTCGGATCGCCGAGAGTGATGATAGCCATCGTTTCATTTTTCTTTGTCCGGATTTTCTTTATACCTTCTAGAATGCCTGCAAGAGTCACTTTGCGGTTTACGTCGTCTTTTGTGAAATTGGCAATCAGATGCGCTTTTTTGCCTATATATTTCTTGAGTCCCGCGAGCGGATGACTGGAAATGTACAGACCGAGGATTTCCTTTTCCCATTCCAGGCGTTCTTGTGAAGTCATAGAAGAAGTGGTGGGAAATTCGATGGACGGATTTTCTGCGTTTTCTCCGCCGAGCGTATCGAAAAGATCCTGTTGTCCTGCATTTGTATCGCCGCAGAGTTTACGATATTCGATAATTTTCTGCTGGTGCAGAACGAATGTTTTGCGATTGCCAAAACAATCGAATGTGCCGGATTTTGCGAGTGCGTCAAGGAGTTTTTTGTTGAGAATTTTTGTGGGAAGACGCTTCACAAAATCCTCAATGGAAGCGAATTTTCCGTTTTGTTTACGTTCGATGATGATCTGGTCCACAGAGTTCACGCCGACTCCTTTGATGGCGGAAAGTCCGAAACGAATCGTTTTTTCTTCCGGAGCAATTACCGTGAAGTTTTTGAGAGATTCATTGATATCCGGCGGGAGGACATCGATGCCCATATGACGACATTCTTCGATTTCAATCATGATGCGATCGGTGACTTGTGCGTCACTGCTTAAGAGTGCCGCCATAAACTCTGTCGGATAGTGTGCTTTAAGATAGCCGGTTTCATAGGCAATGCGTGCATAGCCTGCTGCATGTGCTTTGGGGAATCCGTAGCCGGCAAATGGCATAATGATCTCCGTAAAAATCTTTTCGGCGAGCTGCTTGTCGTATTTTTTCTTCACTGCCCCTTCAATAAATTTATCATGTTGCGCGTCGAGCTCCTGTTTGATCTTTTTTCCAATGGCCCGTCGAAGAAGATCGGCTTCGCCCAGTGTGTAACCTGCAAAGACGCGTGCAAGTTGGAGAATCTGTTCCTGATAAACGCCAATACCATACGTTTCCTGAAAAATATGTTCGAGGTCGGGGTGGATGTATTTTACCTGCTCTCTCCCGTGTTTCCGTTGAATGTAGCTCGGAATCCATTCCATGGGGCCCGGACGGTACAACGCGGTCATTGCTGTGATGTCGCCAAATTTGGTCGGTTTTAATTGCTTGAGATGCCGGCGCATGCCGGCAGATTCGAATTGGAAAACACCGGTGGTTTCCCCGCGCTGAAGAAGAGCGAATGTTTCCCGATCATCGAGAGGAAGTGCAGACATATCGATCTTTTTTTTGCGCGTGCGTTCGATAATGGCAAGCGTCGTCTGGATGATGGTTAAGTTGCTTAAGCCCAAAAAGTCCATCTTCAGCAGACCCAATGCTTCGAGTGGCTTGGCCGAGTACTGTGTGATAACAGTATCCTCATCCTTCGGTGCTCGCTGAAGGGGGGTGTACTGTACGGCCGGTTCCGGCGTGATGATGACGCCACATGCGTGCACGGAGATATGTCGCACTTTTCCCTCAAGTTTCAGTGCTGCATCAATGATGTTGCGGTAGAGCTCGCTGCTTTCGTAGGCAACTTTCAGTTCCGGTGTGTTAAGAGCGTCTTCCAGCCTTGTTCCTGGACGGGCGGGAATGAGCTTTGCGAGTATGTTCATTTCGTAAAACGGAACGCCGTAGGCACGACCGACGTCTTTCACGGCTGCCCGGGCAGCGAGTGTCCCAAACGTGCAAATTTGCACGACACGATCATCACCATACTTCTCGCGGACGTAGTCCAAAACTTCATCACGCCGATTATCAGCGAAATCCGTATCAATATCTGGCATCGTAATGCGTTCAGGGTTCAGAAATCGCTCAAAAATCAGTCCGTGCTCTAAAGGATCGAGAGTCGTGATCCCAAGACAATAGGAGACGATGGATCCCGCGGCAGACCCGCGACCGGGTCCGACGGTGATGCCGCGTCGTTTCGCTTCGTTCACGAAATCAGCAACAATGAGAAAATATCCGGCAAACCCCATATCGTCGATGATGTGCAGCTCATGCTGCAGGCGTTCTTGCTGTTCTTCCGTGGCTTTTGGATATTTTTTGGAAAAGCCTTCCAGGCAAAGATCGCGCAGATATTCTGCTTCCGTTCTCCCTGTTGGAACAGTGAAACGTGGGATGTGATACGTTTTGAAATCGAAGAGAACAGAACATTGATCGGCGATGCGTCGGGTGTTTTCTAAAGCCTCTGGTACATGCGAGAATGCCTTTTCAAGCTCGTCAAACGGACGCATGGAATAGTTTTCCTGCCGCATGGAAAAGCGGCTCGGATCGTCAACGCGCGCATTGTTCTTAATGCAGAGCAGAATATCATGCACCTCCGCGTCCTCTGCAGAGCAGTAATGACTGGCGCAGCTAACGACAAGAGGAACCTGGAGTTTCTTTCCCCAACGGATGAACTGCTGATTGATCTCCGCTTGCCCGATTGTATTTGGAAGATCGATGAGTTCGAAGTAAAAATTCTCTTTGCCAAAAATATCCTGAAATGTGCGGGCGAGTGATTGGATTTTTTCGGTATCTTCAACGAGCGCGGCTTGTGAAAGTGCGCTTGAGGAGGGGCCGGAGAGCGCAATAAGTCCTTTTGCATGCTCTAAAAGAACATCGAGCGACACCGTGGGAAAAGAGTGTGTTTTTTCCAGAGCAGCAATGGTGGCAAGTGTGAGAAGATTCTGATAACCGGCGTTATTTTGTGCGAGAAGAACAAGCGGAGTGCTTTGCACAAAGAGCTCTACGCCAAGGATCGGTTTGATTCCTTCTTTTTCCGCGGCCTGATGGAATTCCACAAGACCATGAACATGGTGTTTATCGGTCAGCGCCACGGCGGATTGCCCGAGTTTCTTCGCACGTGCTACGATTTCTTTCGGACCGGAAAGTCCTTCGAGAATGGAATAGGTGGAATGGCAGTGAAGATGAACGAAATCAGAGGATTTCATGATGATAGTATAACAGATACTAAATGACATAATTTTCAATTTTCAATTTTCAATTTTCAATTAAGCTCGTCTTCCCATGTTCTCCCTCAATCGAGTTTCTCTCATCGGCTACCAAACTCAACCTGTCGATGTTCGAACGATCCCAAGTGGAACAAGTGTGACGGATCTGAACATAGTCGTGCCGTATGCATTTACATCTGCGGAAGGTCAGCAGGAAGGAAAAAGTTTTCACGTCGTGACGCTATGGGGGCCGCTGGCCGGTGTCGCAGGACAATTTATTCGTCCGGGAGCGCAGCTCTTTCTTGGAGGACGGCTGCAGACCGATAGTTGGGATGATCAGCAGACAGGAGAAAAACGCAGTCGCACAAAGGTTATCGCACAGGAAGTGATTCTCTTGGATCCAAAAGACGGGCAACATTCAGAGCCGCAGAGTGCGGGGAAAATTACGCAATCGCTCAATCGTGTGGACATCATCGGCAACGTGACGCGCGATCCGGAGATGCGCACGACGCCGTCCGGCCAACACGTTCTGACGCTCGGCATTGCAACGAATGACCGATGGAAGGATAAAAACACGGGAGAGCAGCGCGAACGGACTGAATTTCACAATATCGTCATTTGGGCAGATTTGGCGCAGGAGACGCAGCAGTCGATCCGCAAAGGGAATAAGGTCTTTGCCACCGGACGCATGCAGACGAGAAGTTTCGAAACGCAAGGCGGTTCCAAGCGCTATGTTACGGAGATTGTGGCCGATCAGGTGAGTCTGCTCGGCATACGAAACGCGGTTGCGGAGGGAGTGATAAACAGTCAGCAGTTTTCCGCGCACAAAGCGCAGCCGACAGAGCAACCCGTGGCTGCAGGAAATATTCCGGATATTTCGTATGAATCGGAGATTAAAGCGGAAGATTTGCCGTTTTAGCCTCGTGGGAGGCAGTGTCCTGCACGAGCGGGACCCTCGGGATACTAAAATACCACTTTTCCATCCTCCCCTACAAAACGCATTTCGACGTCGAGAGGTTCCGTGACGGTTGAACGAATCTCTTCCACGAGTATCTGTGCATCTGTAAATGTTGCCTTGCCCGTGTTCAATAAAAAATTCGCATGTTTCTCTGCGACCTGCAGATCTCCATGGGCGCAGCCACGCAGTCTCGCTTGATCAATGAGTTTCCAGGCAGGCGTCCCGTCAGGAAGACTCTTAAAACACGATCCTGCCGTCTTGATATGCGGCTGCGTTTCAATGCGCTTTTGAAGAAGCCGCTCAATTTCCGTCTGGGTTTCTTCACGTGGTCGTGCGGATACATTGAGTGTTACTTTCCAGATAACGGGAGCCTGTAATGTTTTAAACGCACTCTCTCTGTATCCAAATCCACATTGTTCTTTCTTCCAGGTCTTCCACTGTTTTTCATGATAGAACACGACGTCTTGTATAAAAGAATCGAGCCATATTCCTCCTGCCCCTTGTCCTGCGTTGCCAAAAATTGCACCGCCGACAGTGCCGAGAATTCCAGTGAGGGGTGAGAGATCGAGATTCTTTTCCGCGAGTTCATGAATGAGAGAAGCAAGTATTTTTCCTGCATGAGTAGTGACCCGTGTTTCCTCTCCCAAAGCATTACTTCTGCTCTGCGAAGCTGTATCAATTTCTGTTTCACCAGCCACTACCTTCGCTACCACGGCCTCGATCACGCCATCGGCGAAAATGGTGTTCGATCCGCCGCCGAGCATCACAAGTGGAAGATTTTTCTCTTCTGCACATCTGACAATCTCTTCAATATCTTCTTGCGTGGAAAGCTCTGCATACCACCGCGCTTGTCCGCCGATACGCATAGTGGTTTTGGGGCCAAGTGGGACGTTTTCCTGCAATTTCACCATCATGATTATCGATGAGCAATCAGCAATGATCAATAAGCAATTCATTAGTCTTGAGCGGGGGGTGTGAATGCCTGCGTCATGGGATTTGCGGCAGCCGTAACGGGACATGATCCTGTCAGTTGTTTCAATGCAACGGCGGATGCGTGCCTGTGTGCCGGGGGAAGCTGAATCTCCTATTTTCCCATCATTCCCGCCAGTTTTTCCATCGTTTCCGTAAGTTTTTCGGATTTTTTTCTCCGCTGGATGTTCATCATGAATTTGGTCAGGACCGCAAAGGCAAGAAGGCCCGCAGCGATGAGAATGAGGTCCCTTCGATCCAGAGGAATATGAAAGATTCCAAGCAGCGCCAATTGCCCGAGAGCAAAGAGAAAAATTCCGGAGAGGATACCGGTAACCAATGTCACGAGAATAACGCGTGAACGGTTTTCCTGCGAATCCTGGGGGGCGCTTGCAAGCTGCGTGAGAAGTTCGCTGTCGATGATCACCGGTTCCTTTCCCCAGTCCTTGAAGAGGTTGAAAACTTTTCGCTGAAGAACAAGCGTCACGAATGTCTGAAACGGGATCGGCGTTTTTCCTTCAATAACCGCTCGATTGTGCTCGATGGTGATTGGGACTTCGAGATTTTTTTTAGAAGAAATAATGGGCATGGCCGCATTATACCGCAATTGCTTTCAATCTCTCCACTGTTTCCTGCTTTCCCAATATCGCAGCCACTTCCGTTGCGCCAGGGCTGTATGATCTTCCCGTCAGTGCAGCTCGCAGAGGCCACAGTAATTGGCCGAGCTTCAAACCATGCTCTTTCGCGGTTTTTTTACTCTCTTCCAAAAGCGTTTTTTCATCCCACTGTTCAATCCCCGATACCATGGCGATGAGAATCCCGAAAATTTTTGAAAGAAGATTCTCCGTCACTCCCTGTTTTGCGTTCACCAAAAGATCCGTATCGGCCGTCGGACATTCATAGAAGAAGCGAAGCATATCCGGAGCCTCGGAAAAGAACGTGATGCGGTCTTGGATCAAAGCCGCTTTCCGAAGAAAATCGGAGTCGCCGGCCGCGGCGGAAATTTCTTCTGTCACGATCGGGAAAATGCGATCGGCAAATTCCTGCGACGCCATCTTTCGCATCCACTGTCCCTGCAACCATTTCAGTTTCTCGCAATCAAAAACTGCTCCCCCTTTCTGCACGCGATCGAGAGAGAATGCCTCGATGAGTTCATCGAGCGTGAAGAGTTCCTGCGTTGTCCCCGGATTCCAGCCGAGAAGCGCGAGGAAGTTGATGAGTGCTTCCGGAAGATATCCTTCTTTCCTGTAATCCTCCACAGAAACGGCATTCTGTCTTTTGCTTAATTTTGTCCGGTCCGCATTCAAAAGGAGCGGAACATGCGCGTATCGCGGTGCCTGCCATCCGAAAAATTCGAAGAGAAGGAGGTGCTTGGGTGTGGAAGAGAGCCATTCCTCTCCGCGAATGACAATATCGATCTCCATCAGGTGGTCGTCAACGACATTGGCGAGATGATATGTGGGCAGCCCGTCGCTTTTGAGAAGAATCTGATCGTCGATTTCGAGCCCGCGAAATTCCACGATTCCCCGAATGTCATCCGTGAAACGCACCACATTGCCATCGGGGATTTGCATGCGGATCACATACGGTTCATTATTTTTTAATCGCTCCACGACGTCATCTTCAGAAAACGTGAGAGAATTCTTCATGTGCATGCGCACGGACGCGTCGTATTTGGGCGCGGGATTTCCCGCGCGTTTTTCTTCTTCGCGCATTTTGGCAAGGTCTTCCTCCGTATCGAATGCGTAGTATGCATGGCCTTTTTCGATGAGTTTTTGTGCATGATCGCGGTAGAGGTCGGATCTTTGTGACTGAATGTAAGGCCCAGCCCTTCCTTTTTCCATTACAAGTCCGTCTTTCGTAAGCATCACGCCCTCGTCCGTATGAAGCCCCACCCAGTGCAGAGTGCGCAAGATATTTTCCGTTGCGCCAATAATGGTTCGCTCCTGATCGGTGTCCTCAATGCGCACAAGAAAATCTCCTTTGGGTTTCTTGGAAACAAGGTATGCGTAGAGCGCCGTGCGCAGCGCGCCGACATGAAGAAATCCGGTGGGGGAAGGCGCAAATCGGGTACGCATAAAAGAAATTGAAAATGGAGAATGGAAAACGCATGATCAATGGTCAATCACGTTCAACGATCACTTCAAAGGTAACAGGCTCCACCGGCATATCCTGTTCGTCCCGCTCAAGCTTTACGATGGCGTCAACGACGTCTAGACCCTTGGTGACACGACCGAAGACGGTGTGTTTTCCCTGAAGCCATGGCGTCTCATCCGCCTGCACGATAAAGAACTGCGATCCGTTCGTATCCGGTCCGCGGTTGGCCATGGCAAGAGCGCCGCGCACCATCGGCAGTGTATTGGATTCATCTTCAAATGTCGGGCCATAGATACTTTCTCCGCCCGTGCCGTTTCCAAGAGGATCGCCTGCCTGAATCATAAAATCGGGAATGACACGATGGAAGGTAAGACCATCGTAGTAGCCACGTGTACTCAACTCTATAAAGTTCGTCACCGTCTTTGGTGCGCTGTCGCCGTCAAGTTCGAGCACAATATCTCCTTCACTCGTTTTGAGAGTGACAGTATGCATGCCTTTGATCAGAGGACCGTCGTATCCGGACACAGAAGAATCGGCAGGAGATGATTGCTTGGGAGTACAGGAGAGAAGAAGTGCGATTGCGAAAAGCGGAATGAGGAACTTATACATAACGCTGTCAGCCTACTAAGGAGATTGCGAATTTTCAATATATTGGAAAATAATTTTGCATATTAGTCCAGATGCGTCCGAAGCAGAGAGCGTTTGCATGGATGCCCGCATCTCTTGAAGCCGATCGGGGTTTTGAAGAAGTGAATTGACTAGCGGACATAATTCATGTTCCAGATCATCCTGATGAAGAAGAATACACCCGCCGGACATTGCTGCGAGCTTTGCATTTTGTAGCTGATGATCCTGTGCAAGTCCCCGAAGAGGAACAAGAAGAGCAGGAATGCCGTTTGCGGCGAGTTCGGCAATGCTGCTTGCCGCGCTGCGGCTCACGGCGAGTTCGGCAATGGCAAAGAGATGGGGAAGAGCGGATGTGGCGAATTCGGTAGACCAATATGATGAGGTTCTTGGGGAATGATTTTTTCCGGGTCCTGTTATATGAATGATATCGCAGAGCTTTGTAAGATCCGGAAGCATCTTCACGATGACTTCGTTCATGGCCTGTGCACCTTGACTTCCTCCCCAAACGAGAAGGATGGGGCGTTTCCCGGAAAATCCGGTAATATGGAACCCTTTTTCCTTCGATCCTTGCGTGATGTGTGGCCGCACGGGATTGCCGGTTGGAAACCCATAATGCACATACTTCGCTATTTTCGCGATCAGCCTGTTTGCTCTTCCCATCACTGCATCAGATTCGTGCAAGATGATGGGAATCCCTTGTGTCCAGGCGGCAATGCAGAGCGGAATGCCTACGTATCCTCCCGTACTGAAGATGAGTTGCGGTTTATGCTCATGGAGTATGAAAAAGGCATGAAACAGGCTCTTCCAAAAAAGAAACGGGAATGTCCAGCCGACGCGTGGAGAAGGCGTGATGGTGTAAGGAAGATGTTCTCCTTCAAGGAAGAGCAGGTCTGTCTGTCGGCAAGAGCAGACGAAGTGCGCGCGAATATCGGGATGTTCTGCGTTGATTGTCCTCCATACGGCGACGGATGGAGCGATGTGGCCGGCAGAGCCTCCACCAACAAAGAGAATGAGAAGTCTCATCGAAGAGCAGGAAACCAATGTGAACTGCGGCGCACACGAGCATATTTTTCGTGCGTATGCATGGAAATATTAAGAAGAACGCCGACTCCGGCAAGCAGGGCAACGTGTGACGAACCGCCATAACTGATAAAAGGGAGTGTGAGGCCGGTGAGTGGGAACAGTGCAGTATTGACCGCGATATTAATGATCGCCTGAAAGGCAACCCACATCGTGATACCACTGGCAACAAGGAAACCGAAGCGATCCGGCGCCTCGCGCGCAATCGTGAAACCACGGTAGACGAAGAATCCGTAGAGCCCCAGAATAATAAGAATGCGAAAGAAACCCAATTCTTCTGCCATTGCTGCAAAAATCATGTCTGCTTGTACCTCGGGAAGATAGCCGAATTTCTGAACGGATTTTCCGTATCCGACGCCGAACGGCCCGCCGCTGCCGATGGCGATGAGAGCTTGCTGAATTTGGAAACCGATTGTTTCACTGAATGTTGGGGAATCAGGAAAAAGAAACACTTTAAAACGGTCGCGGATATATTCTTTTTGCAGAATGAGCGGCAAACCAGAAGCTCCTGCGATTGCTGTTCCAAGTGCAAGATGCAGTACGTTTCCTCCTGCGAGGAAAAACATGGTGACGGCGATTGCGGAGAGGACAATGAATGAACCGAGATCCGGCTGGAGGGCAATGGGGAAGGTACTGATGAGAAGAAGCGTGGCAAAGGGCAAAAATCCCTCTTTTAATGTGGAAACATGCTGCTCGCGTTTTTGCAGCCACAGTGCGAGGTAGAAGATGAGACTTAATTTCAGAAATTCCGATGGTTGGATCGAAAATCCGCCGATCACAAGCCAGCTTTGAGCGGAGCCATATTCATTGCTCAAGCCCGGAATGAAAAGAGCAAAAACAAGGAGAAGTGTTCCTAAAAAGATGATGTGCGCGAAATATCGCCAAAAATGGTAGGGAATACATGCAATAACGATCATCACAAAAACGCCGATCACCATATGAAAGAATCCTCTCCAGAGATAGAAGGAATTTGTAGGCTCGCTGATAATGCCCTCTGCGGCAAGGCGCTCGGTGAGTTGATAACTCTCAAATACACTGACGCTCGCGATCATGGCAACGCCAAAACCGGTGAGACCGAATGCAATGCCACACAAAAGCAAGTCCATACGTCGGAAACGGGAGATGAGTGATTGCAGCACGGAGGGTAGTATAGGGGACATGCGCTTTTTGTGGATAACCTGTGTGGGAAGCTTCAGCGTGAGCATCCTGTTTGGCGAGCTTTTGAAGAATATGCTTTCAGAGCGATTGTTGCTGCCGGGTGTGCCGGTCGGGTTGCAGTTGACGTATAATTCCGGTGTTGCATTTGGCATCAGTCTTCCGTCCCCGCTTCAGGAAGTACTGATTATCATTGCGATAATGCTTGTGGGATACATAGCACTACGCCAAAAACACCATCTTCCCGATGAAATCGGTTTCGGTTTGCTGCTTGGCGGAGGAAGCGCGAATATTGTCGATCGGATGCTTGACGGTCTGGTGACGGACTTTATTCGGGTGGGATCCTTTCCGGTATTTAATATTGCTGACAGTTGTATCACGCTTGGCATAGCAGTACTCTGTGTACACGGTTTTCTTGCACATAGGCGTCGATCTTGCTAGCATTCTGCGCCATTTTGGGTATAATCTCACCTTGAGTCATGATTTACGTTCTTGTATTCGTCAGCTCCTTTGTTGGCATTTGTATCATCGTCTGTACGCGTTTGCTTTTACGACAGCGTTTCGTTCGCCGCTTTGTGCGTAACGTGCGCCAGCGTTTTCAGTCAGTGGAGGAACGCGGAGGAAAAATGTTTCAGGAGACAAAAATACAAAAGCCACAGAAAAATCCGCGTGTGTCTGCCATGGAACTCCAACAAGTGCGTTCGCTTCTTCGTGAAGCAGAGCGCGCAGAAGCGCAGGGGAAATATGAAGAAGTGGAGCGTCTCCTCATTCAAGCGCTCACAGTGCAGCCGCATGCGTACGAAGTGAAGGCGCAACTGGCGAAACTGTATCTCACAACGAATCGGGAATCGAAAGCAGAAGCGATGTACAAAGAACTGCTTCAGGAACATGACGATATGTCATTCCATGCGAATCTTGGACTCTCCTATTATCGTCAAGGGAAATATGTGGAGGCATGTTATGCCTATCAAGAAGCATTGAAGCGCGATCCGAAAAATCCGGAGCGTGCATCGATCCTCGGCCGCGCGTGTATTGCTGCGGGACATTTTGAAGAAGCCGTTCCGCTTCTGGAAAAGGCGACGATGTCTCTCTCACGAGATATGGAATTGTTGCATTTGCTTGCCGAATGTTACCTGCAAATCGGCGAACACGAGAAGGGAGAAGCAACGTACAGAAAAATCAATAAAGTAGAACCATATAATGAGGAAGTGAAGGAAAAGCTCCTGTCACTTGCACGGGCGTAACTTTTCATACCCTTCCTCTTCGAGCCTCTCTGCCACCTCTTTTTCTCCGCTTTCCACGATTTTTCCTCCTATCATCACGTGGACGAAGTCGGGAATAATATAATGGAGAAGACGGGTATAATGCGTGACAAGGAGCGCAGAGAATGTTTCCCGCTTCCCTCGTATTGAATGTATTCCGTCGGCAACAATTTTCAATGCATCGACATCCAGACCGGAATCGGTTTCATCGAGAAGAGCAAGATGCGGCTGAAGAATTGTCAGTTGCAGTATTTCTGCTTTCTTCTTCTCGCCGCCGCTGAATCCTTGATTTACGGAACGTTCTGCGAGAGCGGGATCCATATGAAGGAGCCGCATTTTCTGTTCAAGAAGTTTTTGAAATGTGAGAACGGAAGATTTTCGCTCTCCTCGCGCTTGCATGATCGTGGTATGTGCCGCAAAGAGAAAATGACGCAGGCTGACACCGGAAATTTCTTTTGGATATTGAAAGGCGAGAAAGAGTCCTGCTTGTGCTCTTTCATGTGGCTGCATTGTGAAAAGATTTTTCCCACGGAAACGCACGCTTCCTTTCGTCATTTCGTATTTCGGGTGTCCCATGAGAGCATTCACGAGCGTAGATTTTCCCGAACCGTTCGGGCCCATAATGGCATGTATCTCACCTTCGTTGATGTGAAGATCAATGCCATGCACTACCTCTGTTTTTTCAACAGAGATATGAAGATCGGAGATGGAGAGTAAAGAATTGATAAAAAGAAATTGATAATTAATCATGAATCATTGATCATTGATCATAAACGAACTATGGCACAAGTGAACTTCCATTTCTCCGGCCAGATTACGACCTGCAGAGCAGAAAAGGGGCAAAAAATCCTCAATATCGCGCTTGATAATGGTGTTCCAATGGAACACGCGTGCGGAGGCAATGGATTCTGCACCACCTGCATGTGTACCGTCAAAAAGGGAATGGAACACCTCTCTTCCAGAAATGATCGGGAAGAGAATATGGGGCTCACAAGCGATCCATGGAGGTTGGGATGTCAGGCGAAGGTGAAGGAGGAGGGGGAAATAGACATTGAAATAACAGCATAAAAACTCCATTTCATCTCTCTTTGTGCGGGAATATTTCCGGTATACTTGCTTCATGGATGAACGCACTCTCTTTCTTCGCCCTCCTGTTTGGCTGCCCATTGCCGTTGCTCTTATTGCGGGAGGAATGTATGTGATGGGAAAATATGTCGAGAAGCAGGATTTCTCCCCCGTGATGATTACGGTTTCAGGTGATGGCCATGTATTTGCCGTACCGGATATTGCTGAACTCTCATTCGGTGTACAGACGCAATCGAAGCGCGAAGCGAAAGATGCAATGGAGATACTATCCGAGCGCATGAAAGCGATTTTTACGGCAGTGAAGAAAGAAGGCATTCCGGAGAAAGATATTCAGACCGAACAATTCTCTCTTCACCCTGTCTACGATTGGACGGAGAGAGGAGGGAGGGTGCTCAAAGGATATGAGGCTTATCAGAGTTTGCGTGTGAAAGTGCGTGATCTGGATATGGTGGATGATGTTCTTTCTGCAGCTACGAACGCCGGCGCCAATCAGGCGGGAAGCGTTCAATTCACAATGGATGATCCGGATGTTTTGAAGTCCGTAGCACGTGAAGAAGCAATTAAAGAAGCACAGGAGAAAGCAAAAGTACTTGCTAAAGATCTTGGACTGCGTCTTGGCAAGCTCAAAGGCTTCAACGAAGGTGGAGGAGGATATATTGCCATGACAATGCGGGCGATGGATGGTGTGGGAGGAGGTATTGAGGAAAGTGCTTCTCCGCCGCTTCCTGCAGGAGAACAGAAAGTGACTGTGAGTGTGACGCTGACATATGAGGTGAAGTAGGTGGTATGATAGGGCTTCTTTATGCCCGACATCTTTTCCGGTCTTTCGCGCAGTGTTTTCGATACCGCGAATCCTGCGCCGTATGCAGAGCGAGCAATAAAGGGCGTGAGTGAGGAAGTTGTGCGAAAAATCAGTGTCGATAAACATGAACCAAAGTGGATGCTCCTGCATCGTCTGGAAGCGTTGCAGATTTTTCACGAAAAGATGCTTCCAACATGGGGAGCCGATCTTTCTGCTTTGGATTTTGATACTATTATCTATTATGTGCGACCCTTTGACTCCGCTGCCACTCCCGATGATTGGGGAGAGGTGCCGGAAGAGATCCGTGCCGTTTATGAGCGCCTCGGTATTCCCGAAGCGGAGCGCAAAGTTCTTGCGGGCGTAGGTGCACAGTACGAATCCGAAGTGGTCTATCACAAATTAAAGAAACAATGGGAGGAACTTGGCGTGATTTTTCTCGATATGGATGATGCGGTGCAGGAACATCCCGATCTGGTGCGGGAATATTTTATGAAGTGCGTACCGTCATCAGACCATAAATTTGCCGCGCTCCATGGGGCGGTCTGGAGTGGCGGGACATTCCTGTATATACCAAAAGGCGTGCAAGTTGCCGATCCTTTGCAGGCGTACTTTCGTATGAATGCGAAAAATATGGGGCAATTTGAACACACGCTGCTCATTGTGGAAGAAGGTGCCGATGTGCACTACATCGAAGGTTGCTCTGCACCAAAATACGGTTCGCAGGCGCTTCATGCGGGATGTGTGGAAATCTTTGTGAAAGAAGGTGCAAAGTGTCGCTATAGTTCCGTCGAAAATTGGAGTCGCGATACCTACAACCTGAATACGAAACGTGCAATTGTAGAGAAGGATGGACTGATGGAGTGGGTGGGCGGCAATATGGGAAGCGGCACGACGATGCTGTATCCGTGTTCCATACTCGTCGGTGAAGGCGCCAGATGTGATCATTTGGCTATCGCTTTTGCAAATACTGATCAGTGGCAGGATACCGGTGCAAAAGTGTTTCATATGGCACCGCATACAAGCAGCAGTGTCGTCAGTAAATCGATCAGTAAAGATGGTGGGTGTAGTGTATATCGAGGAAAATTGTTTGTTGCTCCCTGTGCACACGACTGCACTGCAAGCGTGGAATGTGATGCGCTTCTGCTGGATGAAAAAAGCCGCACAGATACCATCCCCGATATCAATATTCGTAACAACAATGTCACGATTGTTCACGAAGCGAAGGTGGGCAAACTCTCCGATGATGATATTTTCTATCTCACGTCTCGTGGTATACCGGAAGAGGAAGCAAAAGCGATGATCGTCAATGGTTTCCTCGAACCGATCATTCGCGCATTACCACTCGAATATGCAGTGGAGATGAATCGATTGATCGAATTGGAGATGGAGGGTTCAGTTGGATGACAAGTATGGAGCATCTCTATACTGATCACCCATGTCTTTTCTTGATATCACTGATCCCCATGTGGTTCACAAAATTCCTGAAGGGCAGCAACTTGTGATTTGGCATGATATGCGTTACGCAGAGTCATATGACGTGGATCTTACACTCGGTCCCCGTGCCGATGTGCTGTTTGTAGGATATTGTCCGCGCCGTCTGGCAAAAAAAGTGAACATTATGCAATATGCACGCATTGAAGAGTATGCCAAGCTCCAGTGGATCAATGTGACGTTTGGAGGAGAAGTCGAGCAGATGCTTCATTGTGAATGTGTTGGAATACATGCACAGAGCGATGTGCGTTGGATATTTGCGGCATGCGATGCTGAAAAACAAGCACTATCTGTGAAAAATACGTTTTCCAATGCGGAGGGAAGGGGAAACATTCTCATGAAAGGCATTGCAGAAGACACAGCCCATATTCATTGCAGAGGGTTTATTGATATTGGTTTCAATGCTCGGGGAACAGATGCTTATCTGACACAAAATGTTTTGATGCTTGATTCGACAGCCAAGATTGATGCAGTGCCGGGATTGGAGATTAAGACCAATGATGTAAAAGCCAGTCACAGTGCGACGGTGTCGCGTATGAATCCCGAAGATCTCTTCTATTTTTCCAGTCGCGGCATCGAGAAAGGCGCAGCACGAGCGATGGTCACCGAAGGATTTTTGCGGAGCGCTTGGGAGAGTCTCAAACACGCGCAGGTGCGAGATCATCTGCAAAAAAATTTGGATAGGTATTTGTATTCCCGATAAGAATGGTGATGATTCACATCATTGTAGAATAGAGAAGCGTTTGCCACGCAGTGATGCAAAGGCATCTACTGCGTGGGCATCCGGATCGATGTAGCCTCCGGATCAATCGAAAACATGATGACATGGCTACGTATCAGAGCATGTATATATGGTTCCCTGGTAAGGAAACGTTCCATCCGCAGGTTCTCCTACGGATACCTTGTTACGACTTACTCCCAGTCAGCAATATCACCGTGGTACCCCCCCCGCACCCTTGATGTAAGATCATGTCTTACATCTCGGTTACGAAAGATGATGAACTGTTTCGAGTCCATCAAGGGTGCGGGGTAAGGGTCCTTCGGGTGCTCCTGCCTTCCATGAGTTGACGGGCGGTGAGTACAAGACCCAGGAACATATTCACCGTGACGTAGCTGATTCACGGTTACTAGCGATTCCAACTTCATGCAGTCGAGTTGCAGACTGCAATCCGAACTGAGATCGGTTTTATGGGATTGGCTTCACCTCGCGGTTTTGCTGCCCTCTGTACCGACCATTGTAGCATGGGTGTTGCCCCAGACATAAGGGCCACGCTGATCTGACGTCATCCTCACCTTCCTCCGCCTTGGAGGCGGCAGTCTCCTGTGAAAGAACAACACAGGATGAGGGTTGCGCTCGTTAACTGACTTAACAGTACACCTCAAGGCACGAGCTGACGACGACCGTGCAGCGCCTGTCTTCGGGTTCCTTGCGGCACTCAACTGTTTCCAGTCGATTCCCGAGATGTCAAGTCTGGGTGAGGTGCTTCGCTTATTATCGAATTAAACCCCATGCTCCACCGCTTGTGTGGGTCCCCGTCTATTCCTTTAAGTTTTAGTCTTGCGACCGTACTACTCAGGCGGTGTGCTTACCGCGTTAGCTTAGGGTACAGAGACTGATTGAAGTCCCCACACCGAGCACACATCGTTTAGGGCGTGGACTACGGGGGTATCTAATCCCCTTCGCTCCCCACGCTTTCGTCTCTGAGCGTCAGTACATCCCCAGCACCCTGCCTTCGCTTTTGGCGTTCTACCATGGATCAACGGATTTAACCCCTACACATGGCATTCCAGGTGCCTCTGGATGACTCAATCCTGCTGGTTTCTATTCCAGATTCACAGTTGAGCTGTGAGATTTCACAATAGACCTGTGCAGGACGCCTGCAGACGCTTTACGCCCAGTAATTCCGAGCAACGCTTGCACCCCCCGTCTTACCGCGGCTGCTGGCACGGGGTTAGCCGGTGCTTTCTGCTGAGGTACCGTCAAAAATTTCGTCCCTCAGAACAGGAGTTTACGCGTGAAACACGCTTCATCCCCCACGCGGTGTCGCTCCGTCAGGGTTGCCCCCATTGCGGAAGATTCCTAGCTGCTGCCTCCCGTAGGAGTATGGGCCGTGTCGCAGTCCCATTCTGGCTGGTCGTCCTCTCAGACCAGCTACCCGTCATTGCCTTGGTAAGCCGTTACCTTACCAACAAGCTGATAGGCCGCAGGCCCCTCCCGTACCGCAAAAGCTTTGCTCTTACGAGACTATCCGGTATTAGCCCGAGTTTCCTCGGGTTATCCCTGAGTACGGGGTAGGTTCCCACGTGTTACGCAGCCGTTTGCCGCTCTGCGCTGCACGCAGAGCACAGTCAGCTTGTAGCTTTTAGCAGTGAGCTCGAACGAATATCGCTCGTAGCCAATTGCTAATAGCCAATACAGAGCCAATTGTGTTCTGTGTGCAACGCAGCGCTCGACTTGCATGCCTTAGGCGCACCGCTAGCGTTCGCTCTGAGCCAGGATCAAGCTCTTCAAAAAGATGATCACAACCCCAATAGCAGATGTTGTTGCATCACTACGGGGCTGGTCAAAGGAATAGTTAGATTTTTATTGCGCTTCTCTACTCTACAATGATGTGAATGAGCTTCTAGAAAAAATCTTGCAGCCGACTATTTCGAAGCTGGCAAGGCATACATCATATCTTCGGAAACACACGGGTCAAGAAGAGAAAGGGGAATTTCTCGAAGAACTGCAAGAACTGCATAAGTTCAGAAACATTTGGCACTCCTCATAACTGAGGAGCAATGAAGCAATTCAACATTCTCAAGGGCACGAAGGGCTGGTTGACCATGTACGAACGCGTCGTACGCTTCCGGCATATGCGCAATCAAGACGAAGTATACCGCAGAGCGAAGATATTGGACTTCTG
>Ga0209542_10003084_pt1 | contig 36176 bp, 34 predicted proteins | sample RifCSPhighO2_01_FD_184028 | JGI IMG/M metagenome (GOLD analysis project Ga0209542, IMG submission 184028) | Soil microbial communities from Rifle, Colorado - Rifle CSP2_plank highO2_0.1 (SPAdes) (version 2) | ecosystem: Environmental > Terrestrial > Deep subsurface > Rock core/Sediment ...
GTGGACCCCAGGGGAATCGAACTCCTATTCCCTGACTGCCAGCCAGGTGTCCTAACCGTTGAACGAGGGGCCCTAACATCGTATATAATATCAAATTGACATGCTTAATAAAAGAAGTACGGATAATTTAGTGCTTAAGGTAGTTAAGATTCTTGAACCAAAAATTCTTCTCATTGTTCTTTTTATTACAGGTGCGAGTGTTTTAGTTATAGAAGTTACTGCAATTAGGGTGTTAGCACCCTATTTTGGATCGACTCTGTACTCGCTTTCAAGTATTTTAGCAGTAATATTAGGCGCTTTAAGTTGGGGATACTTAGTTGGAGGAAAGCTCTCGGAAAAAGATGCGAACGAAAAAAGTTTTTATATATTTATTTTAATTGCAGGGATATCGGTATTGATTATAAATTTCTTAAGTATATTTTTATTACCCTCTGTTGGTCACAGATTATCTTATGTTTATGGACCTTTGTTAATTTCTTCGATTCTTTTCACCATTCCAAGTTTTTATTTAGGAGTCTTATCTCCTTACGCGATCGAGATAATAAAAAAAAGAAAACCCAAAGACGGACTTGGAAAAATTTCGAGCCAGGTAATATGTATTTCTACAATAGGCAGTATTTTTGGGTCAATTATAACCGGCTTTTTTTTAATTCCAAACTTTGGGGTTGAGACGATTGTAAATTCTACCGGTATATTGTTAATTTTGATCGGACTTGCGGGGATAACGCAAGCCAACTTGTTAAAAAAAAGTCCTTTAAAAATAATAATATTTAGTATTTTTATTTTTTCTCTAAATCAGACTTTATTAAAAATCCGTAATGAAACTATTCTATACACCAACGACGGATTGTATGGGAGAATTTCCATTTATGATACCTATAAAGATAATAAAAAAATTAGAGTTTTAACACAAGATGTGGGTGCCATGAGCGGGAAGTTTTTGGAATCGGACGATTTAGCTTTTGATTATGCCAAATACCTGAGTTTGCATAATCTCTTCGGAACCAACTTAAAAAACGCATTATTTATCGGCGGCGGCGCGTATACCTTACCTGATTTGCTAATCAAAAACCTTCCTGACGTAATGGTGGATATCGCAGAAGTAGAGCCGTCTCTATATTACTTATCAAAGGAATATTTCGGATTGAGTTCGAGTTTACAACTCACAAATTACATAATTGATGGAAGAAAATTTTTAAACGATACGGATAAAAAGTATGATCTTATTTTTGCGGATGCGTATGCAAGCATACTTTCCGTTCCTGTTCATATGTCCACGATAGAATTTTTTCAGAAGGGGTTTGATGCCTTAAACGACAATGGTTTATTTATGGCTAATATCATTGGAGATTTGGACGAAAGCTTACCCTCGTATCTTTTTTCGGAAATAAAAACTTTTAAAGAAGTTTTTCCCAATAGTTATTTCTTCGCAAGCGAAGGATTATTGACGAAATACCCACAAAATATTATATTCATTGGATTCAAAAGCGATGAAAGATTAGATTTTAAAGACTTAAAAGAAACAAGTTTTTCTGGAATTCAAATCAGAAACTTAGACAAAAAGTTTATGGATATAGATAGGTACAATTTAGCAAAACATATTATTTTTACCGATAATTTTTCTCCTGTTGAAGCATATACCGCGAAATATTTAAAAAGGAACCGTTGAAGTTTGAAGCCAAGCTAGATTAAAGGTATAATTATCGCTATGGACGGTTAGCTCAGCTGGCTAGAGCGCTTACTTGACGTGTAAGAGGTCAGGGGTTCGAGTCCCTTACCGTCCACTATTACTTTTTCGTAAGTTCTGGAAAAGGTTCTAAAATAGGTAAATCGGTCATTATTACTTCAGCATACTCTCTTTTAATCAAAAGTCCCCAATATCTATTCATTGCCTTTAAGTATTCGAACTCATACTTTTGATTATGTGCGTGAAATAAAAACTGAGAAGCATAGCATTTCAACGCTTCCATTTTCCTTTCGAATGTTTGCGAGATATCTATAAAGAAAACATTATTCGGAGGTAGTTTAAACAAAACATCAGTTGGGTAATAATATGTTTTTTTAACTCTCCAGGGTGGAGATTTTGTTTTAATAGCGGTTGCGAAACTAAAATGAAGTGAATCTAAAATTAGCTGATGAGCAACTTTATGATCGGGATGAGTACTGTCATTAGTGGGAATAGCCACAACATCGGGTTTTCTTTGTCTAATAAATTCGGCGATTTTTACTTTATTTTCATGCGAATTTGCTATACGTAAAAGACCTAAGTCGATTACACTTCTTTTTACTCCCATAACTTTGGCAGCCTTTTGGGCCTCTTGGCCTTTAATTTCCTCATCAGAGAAATACATACCTTTTCTTTTGGTTAAATCCAATATTTCTACTTTATAGCCCTTATCCTTAAGAAGAATAACTGTCCCCCCGACCACTGCGTCTACATCGTCCTGGTGGGCTCCAATGAAAAGTACATCAATTTTATAATCCGTATCTTTTTTCATTATATTTCTTTAATTTTATATTTATATAGTGTGTCTAAAATGATTCCAGAATATAACGCTAATCTATCGCCGAGACTACCGCGATCATTATTACCGAAAGTTTTTAAGAATTTTGAACTTTCTTTTGTATAAATTAAAGGATGAGGGATTTCTAAAAACCTTGCATTTAGATAATGGGATTGTAAAATCATTTCAAGTTCCAGACCATAACTACTTGACTCCAAATCTAGTTTAGAAAGTAAATCGTAGGTCAAGCCGAAAATACCACAAAAGACATCGCTTAGTCCTAATTTAGTAATACTATTTATTGCTCCAGTGCACATTGTATTGACCAATCTTCTCTCAATTGGGGGAATATCTAATTTATCGACTTCTCTCATATAACGTGAAGAAATTACATAATCAACTCCCCCTCTTAGCAAAATTTTAACTATTGTTCCGATATAAAAAGGATCATGTTGGCCGTCTGCGTCGAGTTTTAAAATATAGTCGTACTTATGTTTAAGGCCATAACTAAACCCGTCTCTTACAGAAGTCCCATAACCAAGTCGACTAGGATGACTTAATATATTACATTTCCTGCTTTTTGCGATTTTTTTAGATTTATCAGTGGATCCATCATCGATTACAAGAATATCTATTTTAACGTTGAGAATTTTACGGGGTAAGCCGTCTAACACTTTGGCAATTTTTTTCTCCTCGTTATGGACAGGAATAATTACAAGGGCTTTTTGATGATTTTCGATTGACATATTTTAAATACTTCCGTTATGATCGATAACCTTTATGCTTGTCTTGTCAAACTGGATACCGAGTAACCACATAACCAAAGCCGACGGTCTGTAGTTCTCTGGGATAGACCACTCTTTTAATACTTGTACTGGTAAAGCCCCATTTGTTGGAATTTCTTCTGCTCGGAGTCCTTGTCGGCTGGTAACAGTTAGGCGGTTAATTACAGAGGGAAGATCAATTCCTCCCGCTTTTGCAATAGACTCGTAGTTATTCTGACCTACACCACCGATCACTCCCACTCCTACTTCTTCTGCCATGCTATGGAATAAGTATGAAATGGGAACTGCTTTAGGTATAAGTCTGCCGTTTTGTAATAGCTGAATAGCGTGATTAAGATTTCTGACTTCCGCCCTATTACCATCATTTTCCCATGACCAGAAATCGTTTGAATTAAACTGGTCTAGAGATTTTATTAAAATTTCCTTCACTCTTGAGTAAGATAAGATTTCGGAAAGGTATATAAACTTTGGAGTTTTTAGTCCTAAGTCTTTTAGCATATAATTAAGTAGCTCTGTGTTGCGTTGAGCTGGGATTACACCTCCTGGAGGAAATCGATCATCCAATTCGCTTGCCCTTGCTCGCAATCTTTCCAAAAAGGGACGATTAACATAGCCTGATGGTTTAAGGAGGGATATGAGCTGGTCGACTAACTTTGCCTCAACGACACCTTTATATTCTACCTGTGTTACGAACAGCTTGTCATTTTCAGCCTTTTTGTATAAAGGAATTGTTTTTGTTCCATTTCCGGTTGGCATTTGAATAGATAAAGAACCTTTTTCGTTTAAAGTATCTAAGTCATGTACAATCCATGTATCAGCATAGGCGACCTTAGCGAGAAGGCCGGTGTGGAAATCTAAAACGGGCTGATGACTAGCTAGGGCACTTTTCCCTGTTTCAAACTCTTTTTTACCTTTTTCACCCTCTAGGTTTAACAGTAAGTTATGATAAAACTCTTTCATATTTAGAAACTAAAAAACCTCTCGTGGTGAGAGGTGTGTTTTAGCTTAAAGTAAATTGTTTTTTTGTTTAATTAATTTCTCTCACCACGTCTTTGCACCTCCATAAGGAGGACAATAATAACATCGGTAAGAGAGAGATTTTTCATGATTTGAAAAGAATTATAAAAAAATCTAGATGTTTATGTCAACTATTAAAAATCGCGTTCAATTAGGTAATATGTTTTTTAACAAATTTACGACGTTTGAATGCATGAACATTTGGGTATGTTTTTCACTTAATCCCATTTTTAGTAAGTTTGGATATAATCTTGGGATATCTGAAACATCCGAAAAATTATACGTTAGTTGATTATCCGTCATCGCGCCGAAATCTGTACCTAAGCACACATTTTCAACCCCGCACAGTTTTATTGCGTAGATAATGTGATTGCACAACTTTTCAATTGTGGGATTTTTCCCAATAAAACTCGGAACAGCTGATATTCCTATTAAACCTCCGCGTTTAGACACTTTTCTCATAATCTCATCGCTGGTATTTCTAAGATTGTTACATAAACTTAAGCAGTTAGTGTGCGAAATAATGCACGGCTTTTTAATTATCTTTAAAACCTCTATCGTACTTCTAAGATTTAGATGACTTAGGTCGAGTAGGATTCCTTTCTCTTCCATTTCTTTTATGATTTGTCTACCCAGATTTGTAAGTTCTTGTTTAGATTTTGCTCCACCGGCTAAATTATTGGCAAAATTCCATGTAAGTCCGATTGACCTAACCCCTGAATTAAATAAAGCTTCTAAATGCTTGGGGTTTTGGGATAAAACGTCTGCACCTTCCAGATGTAAAATCAATCCTAATTTACCCTTTTTAATCAATTTAAGACCCTTTTTGTTTTTGATAAGAAAAACTTTATTTTTAGAATCCCTTATAATTTTCTTGTATTCATTAATTTGCTCGAGTGTATCTATGTTTGGTTTTTTGCTGGGATAAATTTGCCCGTTTTTCATTGAAAAAGTGCAAACTGCTGCAAAAGTTGCTCTTGTGTCACTTTGTAAAAGACGAGGGAAATCTGTTTGGTTGTTCACGGGAAGACCTAAATTATTCCAACCGTCGCTGATTTTGTTTCTTTTAAAAAAATCAGTGTTTGTTGTAAATAAGGTTGAGAGTGCTATATCTTGGTGGGAATCAAATATCCACATATTTTAGTACACGATAGACGAAACTCTTTTTTCTTTCCAAGAATGCTCCATTGTATTATTAAAAGGAGTTATTGTTGGTAAGGGGGTCTTACGTTTAATATTCAACCCTTGAGCCATAATGTCTGCATGGGGAGTTCCAACGGTGCCTAATGAAACATAATTTGTATATTTACTTGGTGCAAAACCGGAAATATTAAAATCAGATTCCACAACCTCTCCATCTAAAGCATAGATTGATGATAAGAAGAGAGCTCGTTCCCAAATCTTTCTTAACCCTGCGAGATCATTTCTCTTGTCCTCATATTCCCCTATTTCCTGTAGTTTTCCTATCACTTCTAAATACCAAAGATTTTCAGTGGTTCCAGTTTTTAGAGCTTCAATTTGGTAACCAATAAGTCTTTCTTGATATTTTGGTGTATTAGTTGCCAACTGCAGTTGACTTTGGACTTTTACTGACGCTCGTTCATGATTGAAAACTTCTTTTCCGTTTTCAGATGAAGAAAGTAGTAATTTCATTGCCTTTCTATTTTGTTCTAAATTCTCTTTAGCTTTTTTCGAATCGTTTACCCATCCGGGTGAAAGAATGTCTGCAAGTATTACCAATAATTGGATGTCTACGCCATTTCTGTTGAGGTATTTTACTAAATTTGGTACTTCTTCGGATAACAATCCGATGATTTTTTGCGAATCGTCGTCTATCAATAAATGATTATTATTAACTGATACGGGTATTCTCTCGATAGCACGACCATTTTCGTTGACATTCCAGTTCGGACACAAAACCATGCGCATTCTCAGCGGGCTGTTTTGATCTAAAGAAATTTCGATAGCTTTTTCAAGTTTATCTTCGAAGTATGTTGGTTGTGTAGACTTTAAAACTAGATTCTTAGCAATTTCTGCCGATAAACCCAGTGCGCTTTCTTTTTTAGATGAAATAACTTCTTTCATATAAGTTGCTTGTAAAATTAATATGAGAAATACGAAACGTCCTTGTTTTCAGGCAAAAGATGAATTTTAACTTCTTTGCTGACATTGAAATCCATTACTGAAACTGAAGAAGTCCTTTGAAGCATTTCGGAAATATTTAGCATTATTTCCTTAGCATGATGACCGGGCATAATATTATTCGATAAATGGGCAAACGGGAAAATTATTACTTTATTTTTGTTATATCTTTTATTGTTTAATTGGATAATTCGTCGGACAGTTTGCTTTATCTGTTTACCCTTATCCCCGGACTCACAACAAATATAAACAAGGAGACAGTTATTTTTTTTCTTATATAATTTTTCGCCATTTTTCCAGGCGACTGTTTTGCAGTTCCAAATTAATCCCTTCATAATGTTTTTACAAATAAAAAACCTCCTAATCTCTAGGAGGTTGGCCAAAAATAATTTTACAAATTAAACCCGCCTCCTAGTTTAGGAGGTAAAGAAAAAGAAAAACCTGCATGCGCAGTCAAGAACTCTTCGGGTTAATTTCATAAGATTAGAAGTATTTTATTTATTTTGATACTAGTTTGTCAACCCTCAGATGTTTTTTAGAAATTCAATATTAGTTTTAATTCCTTTTTCAAACATGGATAGCGACAGCTTTTCATTCGGCCCGTGCAGACCATCATCGGGTAATCCGTAACCCATTAATATGCTATTGATTCCGAGAATATTTTTAAATGATGCGGTTACACCTATTGTACCTCCGGAGAGTTCATATACCGGACGTGAACCGAAAATATTTTCATATGATTTTTCTGCAACTTTAAAATATTTGCTTTTTATATTAAACAATATTGGTTCGGCAGTTGATAATAGTTTGATTGTTAATTCTACTCCCGGAGGAGTGATTTTTTGAACGTAATTTACAAATTTTTGGTAAATATCTGCAGATGTCTGAAAAGGTACAAGTCGCATAGAAATCTTTGCATTTGCTTCAGAGGGAATAATCGTCTTTGGACCTTCTCCCTGATATCCACCCCAAATTCCGTTCACATCAAGCGTTGGTCTCGCCCCCGCTCTCTCGTGTAGGGTGTACCCGGGTTCCCCGATAACTATTTGCGCGCCGGTTTCGGAAATAATATCTTTCTCGGTTAATGGTAACCTAGACAACCTCCTTTTTTCTTGAATGGATATTTTGCGTACACTTTCATAAAATTTGGGTATTAAAACTTTAAAATCATGCCCTTTTAATTTCGAGACAATTTCTGCCAAAACATTTAGAGGATTTAATATATTCCCACCATAAATACCACTGTGTGAATCTTTACCAAGAGTTTTAACTTTTATCTCGACATAAACAATTCCTCTTAAACCATAGTCAATCATCGGTTGGTTTTCGCTCAAACAGTGACTGTCCGAGATTACACAAAAATCGGAAACAAGCAAACTTTTATTTTGTTCAATGAATTCGTCAAGATTTAAACTGCCTAATTCTTCTTCTCCTTCAATTAAAAACTTGATGTTTAAGTCAATATCATTCCTTTTTATTAATTCCTCAATAGCAGCAATCCAAGTATAAAGTTGTCCTTTGTCATCAGAAGAACCTCTGGCATAAAGGTTGCCGCTTCTAATTTCAGGAATAAACGGTTTTGTTATCCACTCATTTAGATTACCCGGATCTTGAACATCGTAGTGACCGTACACTAAGATCGTTGGTTTTTCTTTTCCCGCCCTAAGGTTTTCTGCATAAACTACCGGATGACCATTCGTCGGTAAAATATTGGCATTAAAATCCAAGTCGGAGAATTTCTTTTGAAGCCAGACGGTTGCAGAATTAATATCTTTTTTGTGTTCGCTTTGGGCTGAAATTGATGGAATGGTTAAAAATTCAAACAATCCATCCAGATATTTTTGCAGATCCATATGAAGTATTTTATCAGAAGATTAGAAAAATACTAAAAAATTTAACCTGCAGAGCGCTGGAGATAGTGTTCACCTGACAAGAGGTATTTCGACCCGTGTTTTTTATAATTAGCCCCCCAAGCGTTTTTTCTTGAAGCGCGTTTATTGGAGGCATGAAGCCAAACACCCGCTTCTTCGATCTTTTTATTAAACGATTTCATAAACTCTAGAAGTTTTTCGAAAAAAATTACGTGATAAACACCCGGTTCGACTGTGGCTTGCATAGCTGCGACGGTAGTTTCCTCGGCAAGTTCTTCCGTATGCTTGGCTAAAATTAAAATTTCTTCCTGAATTGCTTTAAGCTGAAGACGTAAGTCATTGGTTTTTTTGTCAATTAAGGCGCGCTCTTCCTGAAATAGCCTGTGTTCTAGGGCTTGCTGTTTTCTTAGCTTGATTAGCTCCTCATGCTGACCTGAAAAGACTTCATTCATTTCTATAGCCTCGCCCGCTCCAATTTCTCCGGAATATTTTTTTTGAGGAGCGTGAATTCCAAACAGTTGTTCCATGAAATCTTCGGGAAGCCTTGCTGCCTCCTCTTTCATTTTATCAGCGGTTGATGTTCCAAGCGTTTTTAAGGATTCTAATGGATTTGCCTTATGGTTTTTGTTTTTCGGTTTAAACATATTTCAAATTTTGCAAAATTATATCAAAAATAGACTAAACAAAGCAAGTATTTGTTTTATTAGGGTAATGAGATAAGGTATTGCAAGGCCTTTCGCCTTTTTAAAACCGATTCTATATATCTATGTTTATCGGGATTGGAAACGTCTGATGCGAGTTTAGAATCGGCCTGGCTTGCAGTAATTGCGTCATCTAGTTCGGTATTGCTTACTTTAATATTTTCTGCATTTGCAATTTCATTTAATATTAGTTCGAGAGAAATGGAATCAGACGATTGTTTTTCGTAGTCTTTCCGCAAATCGTCAGCTGTTTTGCCGATTGAAGCAAGGTACGAATCCAGATTTAGACCGAGCTTCTCAATTTTTTCTAAAAGTTTTGATAGATGAATGTTAACTTCCTCTTCAATAAGAATTTTGGGAATTTTTATTTTTACCGTCTCGATTAAAGCTTTTAAAACTTCTTGTTCTCTGGCCAATCTTGTATCTTTGTCTTTTTCATCTATATCTTGCTTCGCAGATGAGGACGGTGTCCAAATTGACTTGGATCTTAATACACCTGATATTATCTTCTTGTATTCTCCCAATTCGACTTTCGGTAGTTCGCAACTTGTGGCTCTTATTTGCCAGTCCTCGTCTTCTTTAGCTTTTACGAGTTCAAATTTTGGATAAATTGCAAGCATTAATTTTTCTTTTTTTATCGATTCGGCCAAAAGTCGCGGGAGGATTTTAGTCAGAATTTTTTCAAGGACAGTATTTTCCGGGATATATCCTGTTGCCTTTTCAATAGGAGCCATACCTTTTCTAAAACCGGGAACGGTTACCTCTTTTGAAATTTCCTTTAAAACTTCATCTTTATTTTTCTTGATAAGAGCATAGGGAACGGTGAAAGTGATTTGTATCGTACCGTCGTCCTCCCTTCCTATTACATATTTTGAATTATCTTGTTGGTTTATATTGGTCATGAAGATTCCAGAAAATAAGGAGACTTTCAGCCACCCTTATGTTGGGTTCTGAATTGGGCTTTATTGAACTTGGGTAAAGATTGCTTTTGACCGAACGATTTTCCCCCACCAAACAAACTGCCTTTAAAATGGTCGGATGTTCTGTAACCGGGTCCGGACTGGTTTGGACCTTCTTTTTTCTTGATATACCCTTTCATACGAAACAATTATACATTTGTATTTCAAGTATTTAATTATTCTTTAGCAAGATTATGGAGAAACCATGATACTAAAGATAACGCAATAGATGCAATAAATGCAGTTAAGAAATTTGCAATATCAAATCCGGGTACGATAAAACTAACCATCCATAATAAGAGTACATTAATTAAGACTGCAGCTATGCCAAAAGTCAGAATAGAAATAGGCAGTGCTATAATTTGCAATACCGGTTTTATGAAAGTGTTTACAATGCCAAATACAATAGCGACAACAATCGTGGTCCAAAGATCTTTCAGGATGAATCCGGGAACAATGTATGCAACAACTAATAATGCGAATACATTTATAAAAAGTCTTACTAAAAGTTTCATTTTTTTTCAACGACTATAGTCCGTCTTATCTACATAATGAGATATATAAGCTAGGTTTGTCAACTGTAGAATTTGCACTTTAGCACTTTAAAGTACTAAAGTGTATTTTTAACAATTTATTCAAAGTCTTTTCTAAAGAAAACAAGATCTTCTTGAACTACTTGGTCCCAAGATGGACGCATGTTGTGATCGGTTGATGGATAAGTGTAATACGTAACTTGTTTATCTAAATCTTTCAGCTTTTTTATTAGTTTATCGCTCCAACTAATTGGAACAGCATCGTCAGCTTCTCCTTGCTGAACTAAGATCGGTGCAGTAATACGGTCTAAATAATTTGTCAAAGAGTACTTTTCGACATCGTAAATTTCCTCGAATTTGGCTAACTCGCGTCTAATTAATTTTCCACCATCTATAGAGTCTTCAGTGTAATAAAGTACCGAATAAGGAAAGAATTTTGACACAGGTGCCCAAAGAGTTGTAGGATAATTTTCTCCCGTAATTTCTAATATAGTGAGCGCGATCTGTCCCCCGTTTGAATGTCCCCAGATAAAGATAGAAGATTTGTTAATTAGCTGATTGGTTAATTGAGATGGACCAGCAATAAGAGTTTTATCTTGAGGGATCTGTTCCAGCGATTTAATTAATGAAAGTACTGTCGTGTATGTTTGAAAACGTGTTTCTAAAATATTATCTGCTTCTTTATCTGATTCGCCATATCCTAAAAAATCCGGCGCAACCGTTATAAAACCATTTTCGGCGAAAACTTTTGCCGCATTTCTAGTTCCATCGCCTGTTTTAAATGTTTCCTGGTTGATATAACCGCGAAGCATAATAACTATTGGTAATTTATCTTTTTGGGGAGTTTGTTTGCTTGTGGGTATGTTGATTTGGCCGGTTGTTGTTTTGAATTGTTTGCCGTCCATATTTGGGTTAAAAGTAAAGCGGTAAAGATATGAAGTGAAGTTATCATTTTCTTCCAATTTTTCCATAATTTCTAATTTGCCAGGTTTTATATCAGCCTTTACGAGGTTCTCTATAGTATATTTTTCAAAAGGTTTTTCTATCGTTGACTCTTTTGTTGTTAGCCCAAACGAGTTGGTTTTATTATAAAAGTGAGACCTTAATAACCACCCCCCAATGAAAGAAAAAATGATTATAATAGCAAGAATAATAAATCTCATTAAGGGTGATTTTATCATCAAATGTGGGTTAAATCTTAAAGTAGCTTATAGTTTTGACAAAATCATTTAAACTATTGTATAATTCCCTATTCCTTGGAACCCAGAAGATTTCTGGGTATTATTTTTTAATGGAAAGAGATCAAATCCGAAAAAACGAATTGTCACCACCCCGTAATTTGCGGGTGAGTGAAACTGTTCAGACAGCCTTGGAACTAGCTTGGCGAGGATCTCCTTCGGGAGTTGTGGACACGAGTGACTTCATCGTTGCTATCAGTAAAACTCCAGGAAGAGGTAGCGATTTATTGAGAGTTATTGCGTTGAGTAGACAAAATCAATTTGAGCAAGAAGTTGCAAAAATAGCTGATGAGAGAAGAATCACAAGGCGGGCTACTGGGAAGCAAACTCAAAATGCAAAACACACTCCAGAACTAGTCGAACTACTAGCTAGTGCTGCAAGTATTTCTGGTGAAAATCCAATTAGCACCGATATGGTTGTATTGGCAGATATGGTAAGTTCTTCCTCGGTTGTAAAGGAAGCAATCACTAGAGCTAATATTCGCCCGCAAAATACGGACGTTATTGGTGCGATAATCGACCGAATTACTTATAAAGAAGAAGGCTCGATTGTGTTAGAGGGTATTGATGTAACACAAATTAGTCGGAGTAGTCAGACTGGAAGTAATTTAAGCGAGCAAATTGAAGTTGCACCCCAAGCAGCTAAAGACCTTTTAATACAAGCAAAAGAAGGAAAACTGAATGGCGTTGTTATAAGGCCTAAATGGGTTACAGAGGTTATTGCTTCGGTCGATAAAAATCCAGTAACTGTCTTAGTCACAGATTCAACCGATGACGCAGAAGACATAGTTAGAGGTACTGCCAGCCAACTTTCTAGAGATAGAAGGAAGTTATTTGGTGTCGGAAGTTTTGTTATGGTGGGTCAGGACGAGTATGAGCAAAATTCCAATACCTCTTTTGAACGAGGTATTTCTGAAGGAATGGGAGGGGTACTTTACATTCCGAATCTACATGAATATCAAGGTGATCGCAATTTGAGATTGGCTTTATCGGGTAAAAAATTAAAAATCATTACTCATGTGACCGAGTCCGATTGGAAAAAGTTATATGGCGAAAGAATTTATCGCGGAGTAAAACCCATTTTTCCAGAACCTCCAACAGTCGAAGAAACTCAGCAGATTCTAAAGAAGAAAAGAAGAGATCTTGAGGAGGATTTTAGAATTGGTGATTTTAAAATTCATATTACGTCCGCCTCAATTGAAGAAGCCGCAAGGTTGGCAGATAGATATTATCGAGACGTTTCCCTACCCCCGGGTGGAGCGAAACGTCTTTTGGAAAGAGCTGCAACCAACATAAAAATAAATAACTCTCAAATGTTATCTCTCCACGACAAAAGAGTCAGAAAAGATACAAATATTGATCCGGCAGATGTAAGAATTGCGCTAGAACAACTTACTGGCATTGAGGTGAAACCGGAAGATGCAAGGAGATACTTAGATATGGAAAAAGATCTTAAAAAAAGAGTTACCGGTCAGAATGAAGCCATCACAGCTATATCCGAAGCAATTCGCAGAGCAAAAGCCGGACTGAAAAACCCCAAACAACCGATTGGTCGATTTATTTTTATGGGCCCTTCGGGGGTTGGTAAGACGGAATCATCTAAAGCTCTGGCTGAATTTTTATTCGGAAGTGAAGAGGAAATTATCACGCTTGATATGAGTGAATATATGGAAAAACACACTGTTTCCCGTATGATAGGAGCTCCTCCCGGCTATGTTGGTTATGAGGAAGGTGGGCAGTTAACCGAAGCCGTAAGGAAAAGGCCTTATAGAGTGATTCTTTTTGACGAAATCGAAAAGGCTCATCGTGACGTCCAAAATGTACTCCTACAACTTCTGGATGAGGGTCGGTTGACTGATGGACAAGGAAGAAGCGTTGATTTTAGAAACACTGTTGTTATCATGACAGGAAATGTAGGTTCAGAATTTTACAGATTGGAAAATGAACTGGGGAGTGAAAAAGTTAAAAATGCTGTTTTGGAAGAGATTAAAGATCCAGAAAAATTCAGGCCGGAGTTTCTGAACAGGGTCGATAAGATAATTGTTTTTAACTCTTTGGATAGCGATGATCTGAAGAAAATTGTTGATATTCAGATAAGCGGAGTTAATAAGAAGTTAGCAGAGCAAGGACTATCTCTCACAATAACCAACGAAGTTAAAGAATTTTTAGCAAGTACTAATGTAAGCTCTGAATACGGAGCAAGACCGCTTGTTAGGGCGATAAGTCAACTTATAGAAACGCCCCTGTCTTTAAGAATTTTGGAAGGAAAGATGAGAAAAAATTCCAAAGTAGCCGTTACTCTTAAGAATGGCAAAATAGAAATTGAAAGTTTAAAAAATAAATAGCTTTTGACTAACCCATAGTATTGTATTTGAAAAGGCTCTATGCTATATTATGGACGCATTTAGCACTTTAAAAGGAAAGAAGTTGTGAATTATGTAAAGTGTCGATGAGTGCAAACATAACCAAATTTTGCGGTTGTTTTTGCTCAGTCGACACTTAAAACTTATAAAGGAATAGGAAGGAGGTTTATATGCCGGGAAAATATCCGGGAATGTTTGATAAAGGTACTGTAAGGGAAGGGAGTCGGAACCCGCTGCGAAACGATCGCAAAGATCCTTCAAAACTGAAGGTTTGGATGCTAGTAGTCAGAAATTGGCTACGCAATCTTTTCAATCGGTAATTAGGTTCTAAACAAGCCTAATAAATTCATCGATCAAGGAGAAAAATAAAATGACGGATAAACAAGAAAGCGAACCAAATGAACCGACAACGGTTCCACAAGCCCCTCCCCCACCGAAACCACCCTCTGTTGAAGAGTTAGTTGCAAGTCAGCTTGCTGCTCTTCCTAGTCTTCCACAAGATGCTCTGACGGTTGTCATGACGGTTCTAGCGACCTATGTTGGAACTCCAACGCTGCCAGTTATTAAGGTAGACAACGAAACTGCTCTTATGGAGTTGGATCTCACAAAAGGGTGGGATAGCCGGCAAGTCAAGGCTTCGACCAATGCGTTAATGGAAGCTCTGGCGGAAAGTTACGCTTCAGTCGCGATAGATTTTGAAAAACTTACAGGGTTAAGCACTCGTGGCCTCGATTTTGAAGCTTTTGCTTCACGCTATACAGAAGAGCGCGAGGAGCAGTCTGCATTAGCGGGTGAAGCACGACGCCAACTCGAGATGGTAAAAATCCTTTCGGGACAGCTTGGAATTGTCAACCCAGATCCGGGTGCACAGCCTGCAAAGAAAGAGTCCAAGCCAGGATTTGTTGAAAGGCTTGCAGACGCTGTAACTGCGGCAGGGATACGAGGAGCATCTCCTTTTGTCGAATTTCAGAAAGAGGAAGACGAACGCGATCTTAAAAGTCCTCCTGGATGGTTGACGGATTCTGTTCTTGATCCTGATGATCGTGATGTTCTCATTATGAACCTCGTTAAAACGCGACTTGAGCAGTCACAGGATGTTTCTCTTGTTTGGCAGCACCTGGAGCGCCTTTCTTTGAATAGGGAAACGGTTACTGAAATACTTCGGCGCGTTTCTGAGAGAGCTCGGAAGCAGTTGGATCAGTCCAAAGATATTCTCACGAAAGTCGAAGCAGACTATCGTGATTTTGAGGGGCGTCTTCGGGCTATTCAAGATCTCCGGAAAATTATCATAGCCGTTCACAGCTTTTTCTTTCCCGATGAGCAGGTGAGGACTTAATTCCTCACAGCGCTTTTACCGGTATCAGGGTTTTTGGCTCAATGCCACTTTATAAAGCCCTGATATCGGAATTTTTTTTGCATTTTAAATTTTACTTTCAATAAATACTAAATATGCCTGAAAGAACACATAAAGATAATAGGTATAGTAGACAACCTGATCAGGAGACCGGAAATAATAGTCAGATTGATTTACTTTCTACTGTTGTGAGAAATCCCGGAGGAACTTTATATCTGGGTTGGACTAAAGACGGTAGACCTTCTATTGGTAAATATGATGGAGATTTAACCCGTTCCGCTTTAGAAAGTTTGCAATCTTCTCAAGCGGCAGGGATAAGAATAAGAGAGATTAGGTATAGAGGTGTAGTTCCTTACGAGTATAGATACACCGGATCAGCAGTAGATTTCTCAGACGATCCGGCTTCTTATTCAAAAACAGAAGATTTGATTAAATATGGAATTGTTGATAGTGATGGAACACAGAAAGTGATCCACGTCGGAGAAGCAGATATCTTGCAGTCAATATCAGAAAATAATATTCCATGGCAAAGTGTTGATTTTTCAACATCCACAGAAATTGCTGTTTCGGCAAAACCCATGTACAGCGTGTTTGTTCCTCAAAAAAGTGAAGCTCATTCAGCATATGTACTACTTTTTAAACCTTCAATAAAGGGAGAGTCAAATGAGGCAGTTTTCAAAAGTTTTGTAAGAGAAACGATCGGCAGACTTTTAATACTAGACGAACTGCAGGAACCCGAAAAGAGAAAGGGTTATCTGGAAGTCGCTGCGAAATTAACAAAAGGACCGAAATCAGGTGATGCAGCAGATTTTATTAGAATGTTTGTCGACGTAGATGACGAATTGGCCAAAAAAATAAATAAGACAGCAAGAGGTATTTTCGCGAAATTTGCGGGTATGTTTATCGAATTTGATGAGGAAACGCTGGAAAATATTAAAAATCCTCTTCCTAATTATGACGTTGATACTCTAGATACGGAAAAACTTGTTGGTTTGGCTTCACAAATGGCTCAAGTTGCCAGAAGGCAGATAAAAAGATAAAAAACCTCCAAAAAAAGAACCTCTGGTGTCTAATTTAGACTTATTGAATTTTAGTAAAACTTATCGTGAGAAGGAAGCAACTTCCTTCCTAAAATCAGTTTTACCTCAACTCAACCAGAGGTTAAAAAACTTATTGGCTCTTTTGTAAAATTGGACTCAATTTCAATTTATTAGTAACCGATACTGATCAGTTCGAACTGTACGAAGCGGTCGGCTTCTAGCTCGTCAAGCTTCGAACTTCTTGGATGTGCCGGTTCAACAGTTCCAGTCAAAATTCTGTCAGGGTCAATCCCGCAACCGCCGCCTTCAATTGTAACGGTGAGGTACGTCTTGACAGAATCTGCGCGACCACCTGCAAATCTCAAGGAGCCCTCGAGATTGTACACTCTACCCGGTCTGTCTGGGGGTAAAGCTGCCGATCCAGTAAGATTGAGAACTAGACCAGGTGATGATTGCATGATCGGGCAAACATTCTCATCAAGAAGTACTTTGGCATCGCCAGTCAAATTAATGTCGTCGGGGAGAAATGGAATTTTCTCGAACGGCAATGTTGCAAGCAATTCCCCGGCCTGTACGTCTTCCTGAGTGATTTCTGGAATATCAACCTGTGAAGTAAACAGAAACGTATCGTTTACAGGGTTAGCTGTTGTTGCAAGTTCGCTGATCGAAGCTGCGGTCTGGACGTAAGTAGGATTGATCACAGGTAGATATGTTTCGGGTTCACATTCAGGGGTGTCAAATCCTGCGGATTTCCAGACTCGACAGTCATTCGCCATACGCTCGGCAATTTGCTTTGTGTTACGAAAAACGAAGATATTGTCGGCAAGCGTTGCCTGAGGGGTGGTTTCCAGCCAACCGAGCCAATCGCCAGGGTCACCATAGATGAACGACCAATCATCTCCTTCGAGACCATTTGTCGCAAGCCATTCGTACAAAGCTGTTTCAGAAGCATCAGGCTGTTCAAGTAGCGACTTTAAGGCTTCGGCGTAGGCGTAGAAGAATGCCTGGGTTTCGTCGTGTCGGTTCTGATCGGCGTTGTTGGACACAAGGATAGTATCCAGGGCGATACGCAAGTCTGCAGTAGAAACGACAACATGTCCACCGTAATCAAGGGCAAAATCGACATCCGGTTCCCAACCGCTTACACAATCAACCTTACCGGTAATGAAGTCGTAGACTGCTCCACCGACAACGTTACCATCATCGTCATATGCGGCTACGCCATCATAGTTTGGCACAAGTGCGACATCAGTAACCGGGATCTTCGGGATGTTCAGATAGTAGTATACGGCGAATTCACCGATAGACTCGGCAAGAAATGAGATGCGTTTTCCCTTTAGCGCGTTGAGGATTTTCCCTGGAACAGAGTCGTTACAAATAAGCTTATCTGCCCCGTCCGTCTCATCAGTATAGGCGACAACTTGTCCAATCTGTGGTCGGAGAGAAGGTTTGTCGCTTGTTGTAAAGAGAACATCCCACTGGCCTGTTGAAAGCATCTCTGATCTTGCCGCCTCGTCAAAGCTGGTTTCGTCCGAGCTATAAAAAGCGATCGGCTCGATGTCGATTCCCCACTTGGCGTCGAAATGCATAGCCTTAGCCAAGAGTACAGTGTAGTAGGGTGCAAACGCATCCAGACCAACAACGACCTTCGGCATCCCTTCAGCAGGATCTTCGACGACTACAGGTTGTTCTGGTTCAGCGGGTTGCTCAGGAGAAGGCTCAACGGGTTCAAATGGCGTATCGGTAGGAAAAGCCCCAACATCCGGTTTCGTTGGCTGGAGTGGTTCACCAACCATCTGAGTCGGTGGTACCTCCCCACCAATAAGGCCGGCATCCTGAAGAAATGGTGACGCTAAGGTGTAGATCAAAAAACACAAACCAAGTAACACGGCAATAAAAATAATCCATCCAAGCGGTCTTATTCTCATTTCAATCTCCTTGAGGAAAAAATTGAAGTGAACCACGAAATTTGTGGTTCACTTTTCGAAAACAATGATTATTTCTTACCTTGCATTGAAGCGATCTGCTTCTTGAGATCATTTGCAGACGAAGCCTCAACAACAGCAGGCTCTTCAGTAGGTGCGTAGCCTACTTCCTGTCCTAGATCACGAAGGAGCTGCGATGCTCGTGCAGAAGTCTGTGTGTTCCTAGCAATTTGTCCCTCCTTCTTTGCTTTCCAAAGTGCGTTTGTTATCTCCTCGCGAGCATTAGAGCTTGCCACCATTCTGCTAGCCTTCGCTTCGGCTTTTTGTCGGAAGTCGTCATCCCTCTCCGGTATAAGTCCTAACATGGACTCTCGTAGACGTGCTCTTTCTTCCTTCATCTTAGCCATGTAGACTTTTGCAACGGTACGGTCATCTTTGCCAGCCAGCATTTCGAGATCTCTTACTTGCTGGGAAATCATTCTTATATTTTCTTGTTTTTCTGCAAAAGAGTCATCCACATCTTCTTGGAGATCTTCACGATATGTTTCCCATTCGGCAAGGTCGTCAGCTAGGATAGCAGCATTTGCTAATTCTTCTTCTTCTGCTTCTTTGCTTTTCGCGTTTTTGGCTTTAGTGAGGTGCATTTTAATTTCCTCACGACGATTGGCAGCTTTGATGTTCGCTTCCGCCAATCTCTGAACAAGCATTTCTGCTCTTTCAGCGTGAGATATTGCTGATTCTTTCATCCCATCTATTTTCCGGGATCTTTCCTGTCTATCAAAGGCAAGACGGCGTTCGAGAGGAACTCGATCCTCTGCATCTTCGATTAAAAAACTAAATAGCATTCGAAATAAATTCCTAAGTCTTTTGAACATGTTTTTATTCCTTTCCTTTCTCTTTTTCTAGAGTACGATATGTAAATGAGCCAATTCCTGTTTGTTTTTTACAGGATAGGGGTATTATAGCATGGGCAATATAAAACGCAACCCATAATATGCTTCAGAGCGGGATGGTTAAAAAACTCTTTTCTTTGACATTTTTGAAGACGAGTGTTATTATACATGAATTATAAAGTCCCATAATATATAATTATGAAAGAAAATCCTTTTAGAAATAGCCCTTCTGAAATTCCTCGAAGCTTGGAAGTTGCTCCTCGCGGCAGTTATAAAGAAAAGGTTCAAAAGGAGTATGGAGATCTTCGTATTTGGGATTATCTTCATTATGACAGGGACGGGAATCTTTGGATTAAAGATTATAAAGCTGTTGATTTAGCCCGTTATGCAAGAACTCCACTCGAGATTGTTGATACAAGAATAATTGAAGATAGGGCTCGTGAGTGGAGAACTAAAGTTGAAATGAATGCAATGGGAGCCGGATACGGGGGTGGAACTGAAGTTTTTTATGCTACAAAAGCCGATCCGGCTGCAGAAGTAGTAGTTTCTGCCATAAACGCAGGACTCAATATAGAATTTAGCTCTCAAATTGATGCCATGAGCTTTAATCGACTTTTTGACATGAGGAAAGATGGAGAATATATAATTCCCCGAGATATTAAAGTAGTCTGCAACGGACTTAAAATTCACCCAGCCGCTTTTAATGAGCCCCAAAGAAGAGCCCCAAAGGGTATGATTTTTGAATCTAATCACCAAACAAGTCGTTTTCACGATGAAAACTATGTAAGTATGATAGCAGCTTTAAGAGAAAAAGAGGTCGATATCACTCCTGTTATTGACTCAATTAGCGAAGTTGATATTTGGGCTCAGTCAGACGAAGTTCCTCCACAGGGAGTTGATATTGGACTTAGGTTTAAATTATATGGAATTGCCAGAAATGATCAAGAACAACTGAGATTGGAAGCCAGACACGGTATGGACTGGAAAACCATTCAGATTGCTGCGGAGCGTATTTCGAGAGTAAAACATTTAAAATTGACTACTTTTCACGCAATGGTCGGAGCGGCCGAAGTTATACCCGTTGACGATTTTATAGATACTTTAATGTACTCAGCAGAAAAATTCTTCCAATTAAAGAAAAAGTATCCGACTTTAAAGAAATTCAATATAGGTGGTGGAATTCCCCATCTTGGTGAGAGGTATAATCACGATGAACTTCTATCGAGACTATTCGCGGGTTTAAAACAAAAGGCACAAAAATACTGTTTAGACGAACCCGTTGTAGAATTTGAGAATGGAACTTTAGTTGCAGCCGAAGGCGGTTTTCACCTTACTAAAGTTTTACAGGAAAAAGAAAATAGCGTTGATGCTAAGGGTAACAGGGTGCGTTGGGCAAATATGGATTTACCCTTTATGCGTGCAATCCCAGATATCTATTTCTTGGGAAAAGAATTCATTATATTGGCAGCGAATAATGCCAATAATTCTCCTCGGGAAGTAATATTGGGCGATTTAACCTGTGATTCTGACGGCAGGTACCCAACAAAAGATATGAGGAAAAAGGGAGTAAGAATGTTTGTGCCAAACACGAAGTATGAAGAGCAATATTTGGTAATTGTTGCATCAAAAGCATACGGCGAACAGCTAACGGGCGTTGGTGGTGTTGGTCATTCAGGACAAATAGAACCTGGAGAAATAATTGTTTATAGAGACTCTTTAGGAAGAACAATCTTTAAGGAGAATAGTAGGCAAACAGTTTACGATGCTATAAAGATTTTAGGATACGATGATAGCAATGGTGGCTTCTTAAAAAGATTGAGGAGACGCTAGTAATATCTTCACGCTTAATTATATTTTCAGATTAAAAAAATTCCGCTCCTCAGGGATATGCATACTTTTATGCGTTATCTCCTAAAGGAGCGGATAATTTAATGATTTAGTCTAATGTAAAAATGTTGAGGAAGGACCTCAGATTTTGGATCGAGATATCCAGCGTTATAAATTTTGGATGCGAGATCCTTTCCGACAAACCTAATATGCCAAGGTTCCCATTTGTACTCTACCCCACAGCCTGGAGAGTAGTTGTTATTTTTTATGCTACCTTTTACCAGGCATTCTTTGTAAGGATAGGAAATTACAAATCCATAAAGGTGAGAGTTGTCCTTCAACCATGTCCAAACGAGCTCGTTTTCACCTATCCAATGTGAATAGTTTCCCGGCCAGGCAACGTCGAAGGTTGTTCCTAATTGATGTTCCGAACACTCAGGCGGTGCAGTTACAGAAGGTTTACGTTTGTGTAGAGACTTCTGTAGCGCAAAAGAACGAAAAGAACTATTTATGTGGATCTTGACACCATTGCCTTCGGCAACTTCGATAAGTTTTTCTATCGCAATTTGAGCCTCTGACAGCACTTCAGGATTGTAGTCTGCTGGCAGGCAGTTTGATCTGTCTACTAGGATGTTTAAGGGTAGGTAGTTATCTTCTGCTGCCGAGGTTTTAGGAATTTGATAGGTGAATGTAAAAAGAACAAAGAGAACTAGATATTTTTTATACATCCGTTGCCAATCGTAGAAGTTTTGAAAAATCTACAATCAATTGTCCGGGTATTTCGTCAACCTCAAGAAATTCGTGCTCCAAAGCAGCACTTTTAAAACCTTCCAAAGACGAGTACATGTTGGGAAGCTCGAATACAGCGCCCCAAAATGCTGAGGATTCAGCTACTTTAGATTTTGGTTCAACGACATAAAATCTTACCTGCCCTTTCATTGCAGCGAGTACGACCATGAGTCTTAATTCTTCGTGTTCAATTGGGGGTGTATTCTCATATTGATCAAGCCAATAGTGAAAAGTATTCTCGGCGCGGTTGAATACAGCCTCTTTGCGTAAAGTCGCTTTTCTTCCTTTAATAAGTAAAGCAAGCATATAGTAAGTTACTACATCTTCCCACTGAGGGATATCGATAATTTTAGTCATTATTTTGCCTCCTGACACTAAAAAAAGGGTTTGGGATTTAAAGGTACTTGGATATTAGGTTAATAACCTTGAAATATTATAACCTATACTCTATAGGATATCAAGTGTTTTTCGTTGGTTTTAAAAATGAGGTTCGTTAAAATAGTCTTGTATAAATTGTGAAGATACTGAAGCCGCCGTAGAAGAGAAAGGCGGAAAGTACTGCTAAGGTTCTTATTGGTGATGGTCGGAGAGGTTTTGCCAATAGAGTGTGATTTAAAAGGAGTATCATTCCGGAGTAAATAAACATCGAGATAGCGTTTAAAACTGCGCCCGTAACTACGAGGGTTAGAGGTTCAGTAAAACCTAATAAAAATATAATTACTCCGGCAACGATCTGAATCCAAAGAAATAGATAGAAGTATTTGGGAAGATTCTCGATTTTGAACTTGCTTTGATTGAGAATTACTAAATTCTCACTTGAAATACGAGAATTTGACCCATAGACTGAAAATTGTGTGCCGAACAGCATCACAGCCGCCATAATTAAAAAGAAAGTTCCAAGGAAAGGAAAAGTTCTTTGTGCAATCACAGAGGCTTCAAGGATTACGAAGTTTATGCTTGTTACAACTTGCGGATTACCAAAAACAGTTGAGTAAGCCAGTAAACTCAAAAGTACCATTGTAAAGGATCCAGTTAACCAGAAAACTATCGCGTGTTCTATATTAATTCTTCTCCACCAAGTTTTGAAGTTTTTTACATTTTCCGATGTTGGCTCAAAAGTTGAGCCTTCGAGGGTGATTTTTTCAAAGTTACCCTTCAGTATATTTGTAATTCTTCCGGAGTATTTTCCCATTCCGTAGCCTTTTTCTTTAACATAGAGGGATTGCGCAAGATTTAAATTTCCTCCCGCACCCGCATAAGCTAATGCGCCTAAAAACGTTGCAATCGGGAGCCCTTTAGGTAAAAACCAAAAACCTTGCCCCTTACCCACCAAACCGGAAAGTAATGTTTGCCAATCGCTTCCCTTAGCAAAAAATAGTGTTATTAGAAATACGAAAGGAACGCCCACTAAAATGATTGCTTTTTGAATAGTTTCCTGAGTTTTATATACGACATGACCCAAACTATAAAGCCCTCCGATTAGAAGAAGAAGAAAAATTCCGACATATTTTCCATAGGGAATTCCCGCGGCATTTGCCAAGACTGTGGCGGAGGCGGCAATTATTCCCGGCCACATCCAAGGAATTAAGGTGGTTAATATGAACCAGACTGGGGCAAACCTTCCGAATTTACGCGTAAGACCTACGAAGATACTTTCACCGGTAATAAGAGTATATCTTTCGATTTCCATATTTATGAAAAATTGAAAAGTAATTCCAAGAACCGCTGCCCATATGATTCCCAAACCGAAGTTTGAAGAAAGGTAAGGCCAAAGTATTAATTCTCCGCTTCCCAACCCAACTCCTAAGATAATAAAGCTGGGACCGATAAGTTTTCGTAGGGGCAAAGAAGGAGGCAATTCTTTATTAGAAAGAGGCTCCAGTTTAATCATAATATAAGTTTAGGGTCTTTCGAGGACTGTGGCAAGATTTAGAAGCTATATTTTAAATCCTGAAGCAGCTAATTTCGGGTACGGCGAGTTTAAGGAAAAATACTCGCACAACTCTTAAGTTAAACGTACATAGTGACCTTCTTCCCGGGAAATTAAATACACCGATTACATTTTTAATTGGGGTTGGAGTAGCTTGGGGGGTCGAGCTTGGAGTAGGAGTTAGAGTAAGCGTTGGAGATAAAGTTGGTTCATTTGTAGGAGAAGGTGAAACATCTTCTGTAGGTGTCGGAGAAACTTCCTCGGTCGGCGTGGGACTCAATTCCTCCGTAGGAGTTGGACTTAGAATATCTGTCGGTGTGGGAGAGAGTGATTCTGTTGGCGTAGGACTGGGTTCTTCTGTCGGAGTCGGTGACAACTCTTCAGTTGGAGTAGGAGACGGTTCCTCGGTAGGGGTTGGCGTTACCTCTTCAGTTGGTGTGGGGGAAACTTCTTCAGTGGGTGTTGGACTTAACTCCTCCGTAGGGGTTGGTGTTAGCGACTCTGTTGGTGTAGGAGTTAAACTTTCTGTTGGAGTAGGTTCTAAGGTTGGAGTCGGTGTGGGTTCAAGTGTGGGGGTTGGAGATGGTAATGTTGGCATTTCTGTGGCCGAGTTGGAATTTTGGGGATTTGAAATACTTCTCATTACAAAGTCGGCATTATTATTGTTTGTATCCTCTCCGTTGCCTTCTTCCTCGTCAATCCCGCCGCTTCCCATCGAATCGACGGTTGATGATGGGTATGCTTTTCTCTCAATGCTTTCGTTATCGTTAGGACTCGACGTTGCTGTTGTTTCAATATCGGTTGCCGATCCCATTCCTACTTTGTCTACAACGGTTACTCCTGCGTCACTATATAAAATTACGGTGTTATTGGAAGCAACGGCGCTTGTTGTCGCGGAATAAACCTGATCTTCCGCTACCAAACCGTCATAATCAGGGTGCGCAATAAGAAAATACCCATGTGCCGGTATTGAACCGGAAATACTCGCAACCAAATTATTTTCACTTACGCCACTTGATGTTTTTCTTGTTAACCTCCAGTCGGTAAGGTCGACACTTGAGTCGGTAGGATTATAAAGTTCGACAAATTCATCGTCGGCTACCCCACCGCTTACCTGGACTTCTGAAATAACGATATGGTTGGTAAAAGAGTAAGTTGATTTGGCCTTAAGTAATAAAATGACTATGAGCGAGAAAATTATTGAAGAGATAAGAAATATAATATGTTTTTTGGGCATGTTTGAGAGATTGTGCTTTAAATATAGTAAAAGTTGAAAGAAGTAAGTGTCAACTGCATCTTTATAACACATAACAATTCTTAATAAATCGAAACGGATCAATGGTTTTCGCTAGCCCAAGAACAAAACTTAAATGGTACTTGACTTCGGGTTTAGTTCGGGTGTATTAATAGATAAAAGGCAAGAGTTAACATCATGCTTGAAAAAATTTCTACACCCGTTTCGGTCTCGATGACTTTTGACAGCGCCAAAAGAAAAGTAGCGCCCAAGGCCATGGTTTGGAATGGTCGCCTCTATCCTATTGTCAAAATAGGACTGCATCATACGTTTAGACAGGGACAGACCCTTTTCCATGTGTTTAGCGTTGCCAGCAGCACTCTTTTCTTTCGTCTGGTACTAAATACCGACAATTTGCACTGGAGGTTGGAGGAGACTTCAGACGGAATGCCAAGTTAATATGACAAGGTTTTCAGAAATTATCAAAATGATTTGGATTATCGGTATAGCGACATTTTTGTCTTTCGGACTTGTTGGTATTGCATTATTGTGAATTGCCATATTTACCTATAATTTGGCCATTTTAGTGTTACAATAAAAATAAATGTTACCAAAATATTTAAATGATTTATTCTTAAAATATAAAACCGGTGAAGCTGGTGAGCGTTCCTATTATCCCCTATTGGAAAACCTCCTGAAAGAATTTAAGGATTCCCAAGTTTTAATAGAAGCAAGAAAATCTGCGGTAGGCATACCTGATTTCAAGGTGGGAACTCCAAAGAATTTACTGATCGGCTATGTTGAGGCAAAGGATGTCGGTCGGGATCTTGACAGGTTGAATAAAGATGAATTTGAACAGATTGAAAAATACAAAAAGGAATATCCAAAGCTTATTGTTACCAACTTCATAGAATTCCGCTTATTTGAAAATGGCGAACATGTAGATTCTGTTGTAATTACCCAACCAGTGACCCTCAGAATTGGCACTCCAGTGCTTGATAACGAAGGCAGAGCAAGAGGCTTATTTGAACGATTCTTCTCAACCACTATCCAACAAGTTCATACCGCCAAACATTTATCTGAACTTTTAGCGCACAAGACGAGGGTTTTACGGGGACTTATTAGAGAAGAAATTAACCTTTCTGATGAAGAAGTGACAGAAACGGAGAAATTGCTTGAAACGTTCAGAAAAACTCTTAAACCTGACATGACTCCAGAAATATTTTCAGACATGTATGCGCAAACGATTACCTTTGGATTATTTGTAGCGCGGATAAATTCTGACCGTCAAGAATTTACTCGCTACACAGCTTACAAACTTATACCCCACACAATTCCATTGCTTCGTGCGGTTTTCAAACTTTTATCATTCGAAGACGCTCCTCAGCACATAGAGTGGCAGGTTGATGAAATTGCTGAAATCTTAGCTAACACTAAGATTGAAAAAATTACTGAGGAGTTCTTCAGTCATGGTAAGGGTCGAGATCCGATTATTCATTTTTATGAAACTTTCTTAGCAGAATATGATTCAACACAAAGAGAGGCATTAGGTGTTTATTACACTCCACAACAAGTAGTTTCATATATTACGAGGTCGCTTAATTCAATCCTCAAGGAAAAGTTTAATAAGAGTGATGGATTTGCGGATAAATCTGTAATCACTCTTGACCCCGCAGCAGGTACATTAACCTTCCCAGCAGAGGCTATTACTATCTCAAAACACGAATTTGAAACCAAACATGGTACTGGTGGATGGGAATCATTAGTTCGAGAACATATACTCAAAAACTTTTACGCTTTTGAAATTTTGATGGCTCCTTATGCGGTAGGACACCTAAAAATATCACTTCTTCTTAAGGAGTTAGGCTATCAAATGAAGTCGAATGAGAGATTTGAGTTATATCTGACGAACACTTTGGATATGTCAAAATTCAAACTCCAACATTCATATTTAGAGGAAGAAATTTCGCAAGAATCAGAAAGAGCATTTGAGATAAAAGACAAAGTACCAGTTCTAGTTGTAATGGGAAATCCTCCCTACTCAGGACATTCTTCAAATAAGGGCGAATGGATTGAAAAACAGATTGAGGCTTACAAAAAAGTGGATGGAGAGCCATTGGGTGAGAAGAATCCAAAATGGTTGAATGATGATTATGTTAAGTTCATTCGTTTTGCGCAGTGGAAAATTGAGAAAACTGGTCATGGAATTTTAGGATTTATCACCAACCATGCTTGGCTTGATAATCCAACATTCAGAGGTATGCGAAACTCCGTAATGAGTTCTTTTGACGAGATATATATTTTGAACTTACACGGTAGTGCTTTGAAAAAAGAGAAAGTACCTGAAGAGATACAAAGAAAGGAAAAAATTACCGAGAGAGATGAAGGGGTGTTCGGTATCAGGCCAGGCACTTCAATCACTTTAGCGATTAAAAGTGGTGATTCAAAAGACAAATGTAAGGTATATTATGCCGAACAATGGGGGCTGCGAAATAAAAAGTTTGGATGGCTTGAAAGTAACGACATAAAAACTACTAAATGGGATGAATTAACTCCCGATTCACCATCATATTTGTTCATAAAGAGAGATGAGAAGGGCTTTAAGTCATACAGTAAGTTTGTAGGTATAAGTGAGATTTTTCCAGTCAACAGTGTCGGAATAGTAACATCGAGGGATGATTTTGTGATTGATTTTGATAAACGAACTTTAGAAAACAGAATTAGAACTTTTATTCATTCAAATGATAGCGATGATTTGATCAAGCAAGGTTTCGATTTGAAGGAAAATAAAAGCTGGAAAGTAGCAGATGCAAGAGCAGTACTTCGTAAAGTTTCTGACTGGGAGATCTATATACAGAAAATTCTTTATCGGCCATTCGACGAAAGATGGATTTTTTACCACCCAGCAGTAATAGAGCGCAGCAGAACGAAAGTTATGAGAGAATTCTTGGTAGAAGACAATATTGGTTTTTTATTTACAAGGCCACAATCTCCAACCTATCAGTTTTCGTGCTTAGTATCTTCATACATTATTGATCAATGTGTTGTTGGTAACAAAACGGCAGGTGCCGGTATTTCTTATACTGCCCCTCTATATTTATTTTCAAGCAATGATCAGCAAGCTTTAATTGAAAACAGTAAAAGAAGTCACAACTTAAAATGGGGAAATCTATTAGGTGCTCTATCGAATCCTGGAGTAATTAAATCACAAGCTACAGGTAATATTATTCAACCTGAAGAGGCGATTTTTTACTACATTTATGCAATACTTTACTCAAACATCTATCGAGAAAAATATCAGGAGTTTCTCAAATCCGATTTTCCCAGAATACCCATAACGCGCGATTATCAAGCATTTCAACACCTTGCAGTTCTTGGCGAGCAATTAGCTGAACTTCATTTAATGAAAGCAAAACTGCTTGATAAGCCTATATCAAAATACGAAGGTAGGGGAGACGATAGAGTTGAAAAGCGAGATTATCACGAAGATTCGAAACGTTTGTATATTAGTGCCTCACAATACTTTGACAAAGTTACTCCTGAAGTATGGAACTATTATATCGGTGGTTATCAAGTGCTTGATAAATGGCTGAAGGATAGAATCGATCGAGTTTTATCAACAGATGACCAACTTCATTTCAGAAAAGTTATTACTGCATTAACCCAAACCCTTGATCTTCAAGATCGAATCGACTCCTTGTATCCTAAAATTGAGAAAAGTTTAGCAAAATAAATATGAAAGTAATGTTTTTGGATGAATCAGGCGATCACAGTCTTGAAAAAGACAAGATTGACAAAAGTTATCCTATGTTTGTGCTCTGTGGTTGTGTTTTTGACTTGGATGATTATATTGCTTCAACCGAGCCTGTGGTGAATAATTTTAAAACTAAATATTTTAAAACTACAAAGGTAATTCTACGCTCTTACGATATTAGAAAGCAGAAAAAAGAATTCTCCTTTTTAGTGGATTACAAAACGAGATTAGTGTTTATGGATGATTTAACTAATCTCGTTTCTTCTTTGAAATTCACTATAATTGCTGCGGCAATTAATAAAGTAAAACTAATTAGTCGGTATAGTAAACCTGAAAATCCATACCATTTATGTTTTCGTTTTATATTGGAGAGAGCATCAATGTTTTTGGGAAGGTCTAAAGAAAATATTCTATTCCGGGCCGAATCTAGAGAGACCCACAATGATAGAAAGTTGGCTGAAATATACGAACACTTTAGAAGTAAAGGAAATAACTTTATTTCTCCAGAGGAAGCTCAAAGAAAGTTGGTAGATTTATCTTTTAACCAGAAAACACAAAATATCGCAGGTCACCAAATTGCGGATTTAGTTGCATATCCAATTGGAAGGTGGGTTTTGGATTCGAAAAAGGAAAATAAACCATTTGAAGTCATCAAAAAGAAATTTCATAGTAAAAACGGTCAATTTATTAACTACGGCTTAAAAATATTTCCATAAAAAATGGGGGCCCAGGAAAGCCCTAGTCCCCCATTTACCTCTCTAAGTAAATCCCTCGACAGAAGCCGAAAATAAGCCTAGAGAGGACTTGGATACTTTTATAATACTAAGCAAGTGCTTGCATGTCAATAGACATAGATACCCGAATAATGTACGAATATAGATATGGAAAATACGCTTAATTTTAATCCAAATCCTTCTACAATCATGCACATAGACCTCAATTCCTGTTTTGCAACTGTCGAACAACAGGCGAATCCCTATCTTAGGGGTAAACCGATTGCCGTTGCTGCTTACCCTACTCCCAATGGTTGTATATTGGCTCCTTCTATCGAGGCAAAAGAATGTGGAGTAAAAACAGGAATGAGGGTAAAGGACGGTAAACTTTTGTGCCCGAGCTTAATAATTTTGGAGTCCGATCCGTGGAAATATAGAAATGTGCATTTAGCCTTGCGCAGGCTTCTATCTAACTATACTTCAGACTTTTACCCCAAGAGCATCGACGAATTTGTATTGAATTTGGAAGGATGTCCTTGTTTGAGAAGTGAGAAATTGGAAGTTAGAAGTAAGCAGAGCTTGTTGCTTCGCAGTAAGATGTTAGAAGTAGGGAATGAGATAAAAAAGAAAATAAGAGAAGAGATTGGAGATTGGTTGACTGTGTCTGTCGGTATTGCACCGAACAGGTTTCTTGCAAAACTTGCAAGCGGTCTGAAAAAACCCGATGGATTGGAGGAAATAAGCAGCGGAAATTTTTTTGAGGTCTACTCTAATCTTTCTTTGACCGATTTGCCGTACATAAAAATGCGGAATGCAATACGCTTGAATTCTGTGGGTATTTACAGTGTTTTGGATTTTTATGGAGCAGCGCTATGGAAGCTTAAGGCCGCTTTTCAGTCAGTGAACGGTTATTATTGGTACCTTAGACTTCGGGGTTGGGAAATCGATAACGTGGAGTTTGGAAGACGCTCTTATGGAAATTCCTATGCTCTGCCAAAACCTTTAGCCACACTTGAAGAGCTTTCACCGATTCTTTCAAAGTTGGTGGAAAAAATTGGTTTTAGATTAAGACGTGCCGGATACTCGGCGCGGGGTGTGCACATAGCTATTGGTTATAGAGACGGTTCGTTTTGGCATAAAGGCGTTTCTTTTGATAAAAACCTTTTTGACTCCAGAGAGATTTATCAAAAAGCACTGCGGATTTTGTCTCAGTCTCTATATCAAAGACCCGTTCGTGATCTGGCAGTATCAGTTTTTGGCTTAAGGAAAAGAAAAAACTTACAACTCGATCTTTTTGAGGACGTAGTTAAAAGAGAGAAAGCGGTGGAAGCGGCAGATACGATAAACGAGCGCTGGGGAGATTTTGTCATCACTTCCGCCAGAATGCTGGGTACCCAAGATAAAGTTCCCGACAGAATTGCTTTCGGAGGAATAAAGGAACTGGAGGAATTTACCCTTCTTTAACTTCAGATTTCAGATAGATCTACTTTGTCCCCTATTTTAATAGAGTATTTATCGCTAAACCCTGCATTAACTTCAAGTACATAATTAGCCGGTTTGGAGGAAGAATATAAAGGTAGTTGAGCCTGAACCGTTCCGGGAACGGGATTGGGAACGTTTTTGGAGATGTCGACAATAATATCGTCAGATATCCATATAATATCTATGGGTATTAGCATATCCTTCATCCAGAAGGTTTGATAAGATTTTGTATCAAATACAAATAACATACCCTGGTTATCCGGAAGGCTTTTTCGTCCCGAAAGCCCCAGCCTTTTTTCTTCTTCCGAGAGTGCCAGGAAAACGGGTATTTCTGTACCTGCAATTTTAATATTTACTGAGTTATAAACACTTCCACCTGGAGGAAGATCCTTTTGTCTATATGATAAACCTATGCCTTTCCATACGATAAAACCGATGAAGATAATTACAATAAAACCAATAAATAGAAGTAATGTTTTTTTAACCTTAAAGAAGGTCACTTTAATAAGCTTTATTTAATTCGGCGTCGATGTCTTGAAGCTCTTTATCTGAATTTTGAAGATCTGTATCGTTAAGATCTTTTTCAATCGAATTTATGTCGTCTGTTTCGGATTGGATCTCAATATTTTGCATTTCTTGTTCATATGTAGGTTGAGACAAATATGGAATTTGAACCTTTCCCGTTGAAAGAGCCATATAACCCAGTGCCACCACCAAAATTGCAGCTAAAAATAGTAAAAAGTTTTTTCTAGTTAATAATTGCATATTTTAAATAGTCGGTGTCGGCGATGATGCTTCAACTGTTGGAGTGAGTACTTCAACAGTTGGTGTTGCTGACTCTGTTGCGTTATTAAGGTCGTCCTGACCTACTCTAAGTCCTTTAATGTCTCCTATTACGTGTACCAATATAGAGTGTATCTCTTTCAATTTAGTTTTAACACCCTGAATTTCGTTTCTGACCACTCCAAAAGCTGCCTTTGGTTCGTTAGAAGATAAAACGTCTTCGATAGATAGATTTGCAGCTTCGAGAGACGTTTTTGCGTCGGCCAGTAAATTTTTAGCATTTAGCAATTGATCTTTTATATTGTCAGTATCAATACTTTCGTTATTTTCTTCGATTTTTGCAAGGCGAGTTTCTATCCTTTGAATCAACCTTTCAAGTCTTGTAATATTAGCCAACATTCGATTGTAGAGCATTTGCCAAAATGTACTTATTCTTTCTTTTCTGACTTCCGCAAGTTTTGCTTCGCGAGTCGCTTTCTTGTCGAGAATTTGTTGCTTTAATTCTTCCTTTCTGGTTTCGAGTAAGGTTTTTTTAACCTCTATTTTTTGTTTTATGGCATCTTTTCTTGTAGTTGGGGTAGGGGTTAGTGTTTGTGCTGAAGAAGTTGACATAAAGAAGAAAAATGCGGAAACGATAGTTAAGGTAGTAATGATCGCTTTCATAATTTAATCTTATTCATTGTAAATAGATCTAATCAGATTTGTCAAGTTTGACTTCTTCACCCAAAACATTTGTATTGTTTAAACTGTCTTTGGCTATATCTAACTTTTTCGTATCTTTTAAAAGAAATATGTAGATTCCGATTACTACAAAAAACAAAATCGCCGGAATTATTAGTAACAAAAGGTTTGAATTTTTATATAACTTACCGGTGTGTAAATGAATAGGGTCAGACATCAATTTAGTTTACACCTTTTTGCGAAGCCTTTAAAAGAAATCGTATAAATTAATTGAAGTTCTTGAGTATTTGTTAATTGTGCCAGGGACAGGACTTGAACCTGCACGCTCGATAAAGAGCACACGGTCCTAAACCGTGCGTGTATACCATTTCACCACCCTGGCTCCTAACATATATTATACCAGGATTTATAGGTCGAATTCGAGCGGTAGAGGTTCAATTTTTTCCATGAAATATTTTACCTTCCGAGCCCAAGTACTACTTGGGGGTGCATATCTTCGGGAGATTTTATTTATGTTTACTGCTCCCCTGTCGTAATATTTTTCTCTTAATAACCTTGAAACTACCTCAATTGAATTTTCCCATGACTTGAATTTGTAGGCTCCATTTGCCCATCCATATGCGTTATATGATCCTTTCGGAATATTTTTGCCAAAAGTAGATTCAACCCCAGATATAGAAACCACTAAACGCCAATCAAGATTGTATTTATCGGCAGATAAAACGAAGTCTTGGGCGTAATTTTCCAAAGGCGAATTGAGTTTATTTAAAAATTCTCTGACTCTTGCCACGCGATAGTCGTCAAACTCACTCAATGATTGTTTTTTGATTTGACCCGAAACGCTAACAACATTAAAGTCAGCCGAAACCTTGTCGGGAAAAATTAATTTTGATAATATAATTGCTAATAAAATAACCTTTTTCATAGTTGGCAAAAACGAAGAGGGATACCGTTAGGTATCCCTCAAGTATGAATCCTGACGCTCATGCCAGCAGAGCTGGATTTGCCTCAGAACGTGCGCATACTATAGCATATTATTATAAGATTGTCAATAATAAGCCAATAAACCCAGTAGGTGTATTTATAGGTCTGGAGTAGCTATTAATTAATTATTAATCTTTAAAATATTTTGCGAGGATGAAGATCGAAGGCCCGAATTTAAACCTAGCCAGGATTGGTTGAGAATATTTTTCCAAAAAAAGTAACATATCGCAGGGAAGGTGTTTTTTCAAAAAAGTACTACGAATATTTGATACTGACCTTATTTCTACTATCTTAAACCCCTTAGCTTTTAAGGTTTCAAAAATAGTATCGGGATGGTAATTCAAAAACGGTAGAGTTTTTTTATTACTGAATTTTTTGCTTCTTATATCAATTGGGAAAATTTCAAAAGGAAAAGTAAAGTTGCCTTTGAAAAACTCATGCAGCCTTGCCTTGAAGTGGCTTTTATTAGCAAACTCCAGAATAAAGTAACCGTCTTTTTTGAGAATCTTTGAGATTACGCTGAGTGCTTTCTCAAGATCATTTATGTGATGGAGAACTCTTATCATAATTACCAAATCCACCGAATTTCTCTTTATTTTTTTACTAAGTTTTTCAACTTTTGCTTGAAGAAAATGTACCTTTTTGTTTTTAAATTTTTTTTTGGCTAGACTTAGTAAGCGTGAGGCTGGATCGGTTAGTATGATTTTACTAGCTCTATAGAAATATGTGGGAGTAATTCTTCCGAAACCGGCGCCTATCTCAACTACCTTATTGATTTTAGGTATTTTTGTTAGGAAGGCTTTTATCGCAATCAATTCTGCTTTGTGTTCGTAGTCGCGCCCCTCCCAATAGGCAGGATAGTCGTATGTATCGTATGCGGCTGGCATTAATTTGTGGTATTTATGTTTTGGGTAAAAGAAATTGTTTCATATAAGGATAACAGATCGAAGCAAATTTAACGCAGTTTATCCATATAGGCGCTGACATCTTCGGCCCAAATACCTCCCGGTGAGTGTGGAATATACTTGCTCATTATTTCGGACGGCGAATTGAGCCCCAAGTTTAAGTAATTTTCTTTTAAGCCCAGTGAGACAGTTTCAATTCCCTCTTCAAAAGAAGAAAACTTCAACGTTCCTTTGCTGTGAATTCCCCAACCCCAACAATTATGGCTATCTTCGGGAATTATTTTACAAAGTCCCGACTCCTTCATAGCAATTGCAGTGAGCAAGCGATAGTCAATCCCGTATTTATCGGAAGTTTTTACAATAAAATCGGAAAACGGGTACAAGGGTGAGTCGAAATCGGAAAGAAACTCTCTTAATATATCGCTTCTTGCATCTTCGACGACTAGACTTGCAGATATACTTGGGGTGTCCGAAGGTAGCGACGCATATACCTGCACACCCGAATTTGCCGCGTATGCGAAACTTACGTAGTCGGGTTCTTTGGTTTCAAGTTTATAACTTGATAAAGTAAATAATGAAAAAACGCTGGTAATTAATGTAAGTGGGGTGAGCGTAAAAAATATTACGACATATATCATCTTTTTCCAAAAGCCAAACTCAGAGTCGTTTAGTTTATTTAACATTATCTTCGTAAAAAGGATGACACAACCAGAACTCTTAGTCAAGAAAGTAGCTTCAATCTGAATTTTTCAATTAAATTTGTTAAAATATAGCTAAAGGTCCCGTAGCTCAGTGGTAGAGCAACTCCCTCTTAAGGAGATGGTCGGAGGTTCGAATCCTCCCGGGATCACAACGCCAAACGCGGCTTCGCAGAGAAGCTATGAAGCCCTACAATTATTGACTTCTGCGGTATTTTCTGATATACTTTGGCTTCGATAAGAGGATGAGAAAGCCCAATAAGTTGGGCTTCTTTCGTTTCTAATCATAACCACTCTCTTGTCACGCACCATTCGGTGCACGACTGTGTACTTAGATAAGTAGTACTTGGCACATTTACAAGTTGCGGATAGTCCAAAATTGATACCTCCTTGAATATCGAGTGGGTAGCACCTTGAGCATTACGCTTGTAATGTCCAGCGTGCTACTCATTCGAGTGGTCACACGAAAGTGTCAATCTTTTTATCACAGGAGGCACACGAAATGTCCAAAGAAATGGATCTCCATTGGTACGGGATGCTGACAATGCAGAACATCGAGCAGGTGTGTGATCTGCTGCGTCAGCTCCTTGGGGGGAAGTCGTACACGTTTGTGGCTTCGAACGAGTTTTTTGGTCACAAGCCAGAAGTTCGAACGAGTCAACGACTCTCTGCTCAAAGCACGCGCCGAGAGAACGCAATCAGTGTCTGGCACGACAAGGAAGGCAAGCACGCTGGTTTCAATGTCACTGACAGCTATGGCGTGTGGGGATGTACCACGAACCTCTCTGAGGACGAGTATGATCCAGACTTCAACAATCCGCACTTCGTCTTTGAGTGGAACAAGGTCACCATCACGCATCGCGCCCCCGCTGGGCATCTGTTGTACTGGACGGCTGCCATCGAACGCGATTCCGAGTAGATTTTCCGCACATAGGCTAACGCCTTGCAAGATTAAAAGCGCGTGAAGGCGAGAAAAGAAGTGAACATAGGTAATCTGTCGGTTGTGCTTAATACAATCACAGCTGTGGGTACAACCACACCTACCTCTTTCACTTTCTAATCTCATCAAAA